>SAMEA3663177__coassemble_2361_pt1 | contig 4220 bp, 2 predicted proteins | sample SAMEA3663177__metabat2_low_PE_001 | metagenome-assembled genome bin SAMEA3663177 (sample SAMEA3663177) | pig gut metagenome | biome: pig gut; feature: pig-associated habitat; material: faeces | place: Denmark | collected 2012 | reverse complement strand
AGTTTCATTCATTGGATAGTATCATTCATAGGATGACATGAATTTTTTATTCATCCGTGAAATCCGATGAAGAAAATCTATGAAGAAACGAGACTTATACCCCTCACTGTCGTTAAAACTTGCAAAAAAGGTGGTGGGTTCTATATGACCCCCCACTTGCGTTAAAACTTGTGAAAAGGGTGGTGGGTTCTATATGACCCCCCACTTGTGTTAAAACTTATAAAAAGGGTGGGGGGTTATATAGAACCCCCCAAGTATTACTAAAACTTCTAAATAAATGATGAAAAAAGAAAATGAAAATCAGCGATTCCGTATCGCTTTCAATGGATTCCGGGGCGGCAATAAGGGGAGCATCACTTCCCAGCCTCTCTCGGAGTACGACAAAACCATCCGTTACCCCTGGGTACACGATGCGATATTGCAGATACGAGGCGAAAAGCCCATCCGCAGTGTCAACAACCATGATGCTACAGCACTTGCCAAGGCGCAGCAGCGCATCAAAAGCCAGTTGCCCTTCCGCAGTGCCCATTATTACCAGTTCAAGGATAATAAGCGCCGCCAGGCAAACATCATCCCCGAAAGCTTCCTCTTTCAGACCACCATTGATGTGGACGAAAAGGAACTCGTAGAAAAGGCTTTGGAGCGGGCAAAGCTGCTGGATTCCCTCGATTTTATCCCTGATGATACAGGAGAACAAGGAGCATCAACTGCTGCCGGAGGGTCTGATGATGAGGATGGAAACAGAGCAGCTTCTGGAGGTTCTGATGCAGAGAATGAAAACAGAGCAGCTTCTGGAGGTTCTAATGATGAGAATGTAAACAGAGCTGCTGCTGGGGGTTCTGATGCAGAGACTGTAAACAGAGCGGCTGCAGTGGGAAATCATGACGGGGATGAGGCTGTGACGGCAGACCAAAATCCCGAGAATGGACAGAGAAATCCCGAGAAGGGGCAGAAAAATCCCTGGAAGGGAATGCTCCTGCATTTGGAGTATTCCGCCCGCAAGAAGCTCCATATCGACATTCGTATGCCGATAGGCATGACCATCGAAGAAGCGCAGCGAGCCTATTGTCAGGCATTGGGCGTACCGTGTGACGAGAGCTGCTTTTCACCCGAACGCATCATCTTTATGACGGATGCAGACTCGGAAATCTACCGTTCCAGCGATTGGTATGCCCTTCTGCCAGAAGACGAAATCAATCTCCGAAGGGAAGCCTTCCGCAAGCGAGGTCTCGACATCGACGGACGGGCTTTGAAACAGGGAACTTTTTCTTCTTCATTCGCCCACTCGTCCGGAAACGCTCCTCTTTCAGGAAGCAGCCAGTCGTCCGGAAAGGCTCCTCTTTCAGGAAGCAGTCAGTCGTCCGGAAACGCTCCTCTTTCAGGAACCAGTCAGTCGTCCGGTAATCCCTCTCTTTCGGAAAAAACTTCACAAAATCAAAAACATTCTAATTCAGAAAATCATGACAATCAACCGTTACTTTCCGGTGATAAGACCGGAGAAAAACAACCAGCTGTGGGAGGCGTTCAAGTTCCTCCTCATCCTGCTCCTCATCCTGCTGATAGCCACACCTCAACTGCTGTTGGCAGTGCTCCTGCTCATCCTGATGGGAGCCATCATGGAAATGATAAGAATCTTATCGCTTTCGACCTCTTTAGGGCGCAGGCTGGGTTGGCAGAAGTAGATATCAATGCCGTAGGTTCGCGCCACTCCTCGCTCCTCGCCATCATGAGTGCCGGAGCCAGCAGGATGATGGGCGAAGAGGAACTCAGAAGGGTGGTGGAGCAGCGTATGCCCGCCTTTGCACAAGAGCGTGACTGCCAGCAGCTCATCAGCGACTTCTATGCCCGCTATCACGACAGTTGCAAGCCCATGTCGCGCGAGGTGATCCGCATCAATGCGCAGGCTGAAAGGCTCGGCAGTAAGGAGATGGCGCAGCAGAACCAGGAGGAGGACTATCCCGCACCGCCTCCGATGCCCGAGAAACTGCCCGCTCTCATCGCCCTGCTCGTGAGTCGCACGCCCGAAGTCTATAAGCCTGCCGTGGCACATGCCGTGTTCCCGTCGCTCGCCACGCATCTCTGGAAAACCCGCTTCAAGTATATCGACAATGTGGAGCATGAGGCCACGCTGATGACCTGTCTGCTTGCCGGAACAGGAGCCGGAAAATCGTGCGTGCAGATGCCTATCAGTTATGTGATGGAAGACATCCGCAAGCGAGACCGGGAAAACCTGGCAAGGGAGAAAGCATGGAAGGACGAGGTGACCCGGAAGGGTGCCAACAAGGACAAGAGAAAGCGACCGGAGAATCTCGTGATTCAGGAGATAGATGCCGACATGACCAATCCTGCTTTCGTGATGCGAACGGCAGAGGCACAAGAGCATTTTCTCTATACTTCGCTCAATGAAATAGACCAGTTTGATGCACTCCGTGGTCAGGGCAACCAGCAGTTCCGCATCATGTGTCTTGCCTTCGATCCAGCCAACCAGTATGGTCAGACCCGCGTGGGCACATCCAGCGTCACGGAGCGCGTCACCATCCGCTTCAACTGGAATGCATCTACCACCATCCAGAAGGGTTTGCGCTACTTCTCCCGTGTGCTCACCGATGGTCCTATCTCGCGTATCAATTTCTGTACGATACCCGAAAGAGAGATAGGAGCTGAGATGCCCGTCTATGGCTATTATGGTGATGATTTCCGTGAGGCTCTGCGTCCTTACATCGAAAATCTCTGTAAGACGAGCGGACTGGTGGAGTGTGATCAGGCCTTCCAGCTCGCCCTGAAACTAAAGGAGGAGAATGCTGATTTTGCCCGCATGACGCAGAACCGCATCTTCGAGAATCTCAGTTTCCGAGCCAATGTCATCGCCTATCTGAAGGCCTGTGTACTCTACGTGGCCAACGGTTGTAAGTGGGAGCCGGAGATGGATGAATTCATCCGCTGGAGCCTGCGCTACGACCTCTACTGCAAGATGCGTTTCTTCGGAGATGCCATAGCCAAGGCCGAGGATGGGGGCGTGAAATCGAGCCGTCGTGGACCAGCCAATCTCCTGCAGTTGCTGCCTGATGAGTTCTCCTATCAGGAGGCAATGGCCATCCGATTGGAGTATGGATTGGGACAGAAGGGAACACGAGTGATGATCAACAACTGGGTTCATCGGGGATATATTGAGCGGAAATCGTTCCAGTCTGCCAGTCAAGCCAAGACCGATGTCAATTTCAGTAATGTCAGTTTTGAAAATACCTATTTTATCAAACTAAAATATAGAAAAGATGGAATTAATATTGAAAAGAATTGCTAAGAAAAAAGAATATACTATCGGACGACTGTATATTCTGGGCGATGAGGATATGGAAGTGGGTGTCAACAACCGTGGAAAGTCGGTGAGGACCCTGAAGAATCCCGACCAGCTTAATCGCCAGACCTATTTTTGTGATACATTGGAGCCTACCTGGCGCAATCTCTTGGGCGTGAAGTTGCCGCCGCAGCTGGTGAACGAGTCGTTGGGACGCCAGTCGAGCAAGAAGGCTCGCAAGGTAGTGGGGCTGACGGCCATTCCCGAGGGCAGTTACCCGGTGGTCATAACGAAATCGCCCCGCTTCCGTCGCTGGCTTCCGCTGCTGGTAGGCGTGCCGGGTTTCACTGGCATACGCATACATAGCGGCAACATGGCGGCAGATACGCGGGGCTGCATTCTTGTGGGTGAGAACACGATAGTGGGCAGGTTGACCTCCTCTCGTGCCACGCTGACGAAGCTCATCACCACCATCATGGCGGCGAGCGATCAGGGCGAGGCGGTCTGGATCACCATCGTCTGAATCTTATTGTTTACTTCACCAAAATCTTCTTGACAGTACCATTGCTCATCTTAACGATGTTGATACCCTTGGTCAGCTGGGCTTTGCGGGTACCGTTGGCGCTATAGATAGAAGTAATTTCTGCATTCTTGAGATTGTCAGAGGTATTGCTGATTCCGTTAGTGATGTCCTCAATCGCTTTCTTGGCAGCTGCAATAGCTGTCTCGAGCGTATTGATGTCAGAGCTGGAGGTATCGAAAGTACCCTTGGCAGTCTCCTGCAATGCAATTTTGATAGTGCCCAGAACAGATTCCTGATCGTTCAGCTTCTCGTTCTTGAGCAGGTTTGCAGCCTCAGTGAAGAGGGAAGTATATTCTGCATAGACATCCTTCTGTTCGGTAGAAATGATATACCAGTCGTTGT
>SAMEA3663177__coassemble_1280_pt1 | contig 5974 bp, 8 predicted proteins | sample SAMEA3663177__metabat2_low_PE_001 | metagenome-assembled genome bin SAMEA3663177 (sample SAMEA3663177) | pig gut metagenome | biome: pig gut; feature: pig-associated habitat; material: faeces | place: Denmark | collected 2012 | reverse complement strand
TCGCCAGGTTTCTTATGCGGGATGGGACCGCCTTGCTGAAAGCGGGGCATCAGAGCCCTCGCCAGGATTATTTTAGCGGCTGCATCAATTTTCTGAAGACCGACCTATTTGTCATATTCTTCTAAGAAGCGTTTTATCATGGAAGTTACGGCTTGCGGAGACCGCTTGACATGAACTATTCCCATAATTACTACTTGCTCGCCATCTATCAAATAATAGACACGATTAGGGGCTAACAACAAATGGCGTATAACCATGTTCTGACCAGACACACATGAAGTGTACCGAGCATCATATATTCCATGTGTGGAATATTGAGCCAATTCGTCAGTCTTCTCCAAGATATTATGGAGTACTTGTTGAGAAGTTAATAAGCCAAAATGTTCTTCCACATAGTCTATGACTTCATCTAATTGCGTCAAAGCCAAGTCTGACCAAACTACTTCCATCCTCTTTTTGCTTTAATATAAGACTCAACTTGAGAATTTGGAATGCAGCGACCTACTCTATTTTCCTTCAGAGCATGCTCTGCAGCCGCAATCATCACCTCTCGTGGTATCCCATGAATCGAATTAGACGACTCACTCATATCAACATCTCCTAAAGAAGACTCAATTTTAGCTATCAAGGAATATTTATCCTCAATGCTCAAATTCCTGATTTCATCCCAATAAGGAATGATTCTATCTTGTGATACATTACTTGTCAGCATAATACATTCTCCTTTATTTTAATCTTTGCCCGCAAATTTACGACTTTATTTCGTAATTACCAAGGAATTATGAGAAATTCTTTGTTTTTTCGACTCCCCTGTCCCCCTCTTGCGAAGAGGGGGTCCTTAACCCACTCCCAAGCCCTCGCCCTTTCCAAAAGGGCAAGGGATGTAACCGCTCCTCCTGTCGCTCTTAACCGCTGCGCTCTAAGGTTGGCGGGGCATCAGAGCCCTCGCCAGTTTTTTGTGCGGGATGGGACAATGACGCAACATCGCTTCTTGCTCGAAGTGGGGGCGCATGCGAGACCTTACAACCGCTGTTCTATCGGCATCTGCTATGAGGGTGGTCTGGATGAACATGGTAAACCATGCGATACTCGTACGCCTGAGCAGACGGAAAGAATCGGTGATGTCTTGAAGAGGCTTCACAAGTTGTTCCCGAAAGCGAAGATTGTGGGGCATCGAGACTTGCCTGGGACTACACCGAAGGAGTGTCCTTGCTTGGATGCTCATGCACTTTTCGGGTGGATAGAAAATTGTGATTAGAATAGATAGTCATAATCCAGCATCAATTTTTCATGCTCGCTTTGATACCTGTCCCTTGTGTCTTTATCCAATGTTGGACTGTCGAGTATAGAATCTATTTCTTGGAGAATCTTGGCTCCCATCTTCATGATGGGGTCGAGGTTTTCTTTGAACTGCTCGATGAATGGGGCATAGTAATAACCTATCTCTTTGATGATAAAGATATAGGTGCTCCATGCCTTGTTGATGTCCATGCGTTTTTGTGCAAGTTCTGCCAACACATATTCTCGCAGGTAGTCGATGTTCTCGGCTTGGACGGCTACCTCATTAGCTGTTTTCACAGGGTGGAAGTAGCGGTCGATGAGAGCTTCTCGCTCTTGCAGATTACGCTGGTAGAATGGATTAGCATCTGTTGTTGATGTGCCGTCTGGCTCCACTTCCTCGAAATGCTCGACATGAACACCGCTGATGGCTACGCTCATTCCGCCAACATCCATTACAAGACGGCGGTCTCGGTCGATGCGGATGACATAGCCTTCCAATCCTGCCAATTCGCCACTGGTGATACGGAGCAGGATGCGGTTGCGGGCATAGTAATGGAATGGTTTGAGCAGGAAACGAATACGCTCTGGTTCTGTCTCATTGACACGCATAAAGGGGCGCATCTGTGAGTCTGGTATTTGTGCCACTTTGCCAGTACTGCAATTCTTGCACAAATGAGCATAGGGGAAATAATTGTCAAGATAGGCTTGTATCTCTTTAGGATGACCTTGAAAGAAGACAAGTCCGCTAACGGTTGGTATCTCTTTGTGCTGCACTTTCTGCTTGCCCATTTTCTTGAAATACCTGATAGTTTTATGCACAAAATAGGTTATTCCGTCTTTGGTCAACTGCGCTTCCATGCCCTTCACTTTGTTATGATGCACAAAGAGATATGACCATGTGGTTTCGTCAGATTGATGACACTTCTTTACCTCTGAGCCAGATTTGTTTTCTTGCTCAGTAACGTGGTTGCCCTCTGGAGAAACAAGTTTCTCGTCGGCTGTAGAAAAAGAACTCGTACCATCCGGTTTCATAAATTCTGCTCTACTTTATGTCCTCAGCTACAACCATACATGATGGTTGTGAAAGCCTGACCAATTCATCCTTATTGTGCATCATCTTAATCACATTTATGAGTATCAGACATTACTGTCTTTGCGCATGTATCTTTATTTTACATTCGTTGCGCATTCTTCTTATAAGAGTGCAAACTCGCTACAAAAATACGAAAATTAGTTGGATTACGTATCAGATTTTATCATTTTCTGTCTGTAGTTCTTAAAAAATTTCACTTTACTGTTGCCATAATGCTTATATTTTAATGGTGAATCATATTTTCGGTTTACACCTATTATAATATAAGCAGCAACAGTTCAATTTTATCTTCATTTTCTGATGGATGAGACAAGTCTGCCTCTCCATCAGAAGATTTTACTTTCCTATTTTTAAATCGGATATTTGATAGCGGCCGACGCCATCTTTTTCTTTTGTCAAGCTGTTGGTTGTTCCTGATAGCTTGATATTGCCGACGCCTTCTATCATGGCATGGATCGATTCACAATCTACTTGGGCTTCTACCTTGCCGACACCTTCATTGTCTATCTTTAACCTGCCACCTTTGAAATGACCGATTTTTACATTGCCGACACCTTCATTGTCGATGTTCACATCATCTGACTGAAGACGAAGGACGGTGACACTTCCTACTCCCTCATTATCTATTCCTACTCGATTCGCCAGGAGATTCTTAATCTCTATATTTCCTACTCCTTCATTGTCGATGTCAAATACATCTGAATTGATGGCGTCTGAATGGAAGGTTCCGATTCCTTCTAAGGTGATCTTCACTAAATCTGGTGACGTGATATATACTCGCATACGACTGCCGGAATCGAGTTTGCTGACACCTGTTATCTTGCTCTTTAAGCCAATCTTCAGTTTTCCTTCGCGATAGATTGCCACGGCTTTATCCTCAAATTGCTTCCGAAGCTTATCATCCTTGATGTGAGTAAAGTCGAAACGCACACTCTGCTGATCTCCATTATTCTGTACATAATAGACATCTGCTATGGTTTCTACCTCTATTTTTGTAAATGGCTTTTCTGTCAGATCCGCCTCTACAAAATGTAGGTTTCCGGTGTCTATCGTTCCATTACTCATGCTCCCATTTGAATAGGAACAAGATATCGTTGCAGTTCCCATCAGAACTGCCAGCATAACAAGTATGCCGCCTTTTTTCAATCTTCTCATCGTTTCCTAAAATTTAAATATGATTCGTAAAGTAAGCCGTTGCTGAAACGACCCATTTTTTTAACTCATTTTCCATATAGACGAAAGTGGCGCAACAAAAGTTGCGCCACTCACTCATTTTATTTTAAAAAACTTTTTTGCTTAAGATCTTCTTAGCATTCTCTATTCGTTCTGCAGTAGGTGGATTGACATCCTTGAGCGGATAGTCTATGCCTAACTTCTCATACTTATAGATTCCTAAGGTATGATAAGGAAGGACATCTACACGTTCCACATTATCCAATGTCTGAAGGAAATCACTCAACTGCTCCAGATACTCATCTTTATCCGTAATACCAGGGATGAGTACATGGCGAATCCAAACTGGTTTCCGGATATCACTCAGATAACGAGCACAATCCAGGATATTCCTGTTAGAATGTTTGGTCAGTTTACGATGCTCCTCATCATCAATATGTTTGATGTCCAGGAGTATCGTGTCTGTTACCTCCATCAGTCGCTCAAACTTCTCAAAGAAAGTCCCCTGACGGGTAAACAACTGTGCAGAAGTATCGAGACAGGTATTGATACCACGACGGTGCGCTTTCTCAAACAATTCCAGCAGGAAGTCGATTTGCAACAAAGCCTCGCCACCGCTCACCGTGATGCCACCTTTGTCACCCCAGTAAGTACGGAACCGTTCCGCCTTGTCGAGCAAGTCATCTGCAGTCCATTCCTCTCCCACTCCCACTTTCCAGGAATCAGGATTATGGCAGAACTGACAGCGCATCGGACATCCCTGCAGAAATATCAGGAAACGTATGCCTGGTCCATCTACCGAACCAAAGCTTTCTATGCTGTGAACAAATCCTTTCATGCGCCAGCTTCAGTTTTTTCCTGTTTGTGGATTATATAAACAAGAGTTAAACATGCTCCGCAAATCAAAAAAGTTACGGCACCTAAAAAATAAATCAGTCCCATTATTTCTTTCTCCTTCTTTTTAATAATATTATTAACCAGACTCCTATTACAAGAAAAAGTACTATAAAAAAGAAACCTGCCCCATAAAGGAGTACTTTATTTATGCTTTCCTGCATAATACCTGCTAATATGACACCGCCAATAATTAGCTTGACAACATCAAAGCAGAACTTATAGCCCTCTTCCAAAAGAGCTTTTTGTTGTTCTATATTGAGTTTCATCACGCAAAGATAGCAAAATATTCAATACAAAGCTCTATTTCGCAGTTAAATAAGCTAAAATTGCCCGCTAAATATCCTCGGAAAGAAAATCTAGCGGGCAATCTATATGTTACAAAGAGACAAGAGAATTCTTCACTCTTCCCTCTTCATTCTTCACTTCCTTATAGTCTCTCGTGAGCCTGACGAGCGATCACGTCGAGCTGCTGCTCACGGGTCAAGTCGATGAACTTAACTGCATATCCACTGACACGGATTGTGAAGTTCTGGTATTCTTCCTTCTCAGGATGCTCCATAGCGTCCTTGAGCTTATCTACACCAAATACGTTCACATTCAAGTGGTGAGCACCCTGATTGAAGTAACCATCCATTACACCTACCAAAGTCTGGGCACGCTCCTCGTCATCATGACCGAGAGCACCTGGACTGATGGTCTGGGTATTAGAAATACCATCGAGCGCATACTCGTAAGGCAACTTAGCTACTGAGTTCAATGAAGCCAAGAGACCATTCTTCTCTGCACCGTATGATGGGTTGGCACCTGGAGCCAAAGGAGCACCGGCTGGACGACCATCAGGCATATTGCTGGTGTACTTACCATATACTACATTGGATGTAATCGTAAGGATAGAGGTGGTAGGCTCTGAATCACGGTAAGTGTGATACTTCTTGATGAGAGACATGAAGGTCTTGAGCAACCATACTGCAATCTCATCAGCACGCTCATCATCATTACCATAACGTGGGAAGTCACCCTCTGTCTTGAAGCTCAATGGGAAACCGGTCTCATCACGGATGATATTTACCTTCGCATACTTGATAGCTGAGATAGAATCTACTACGTGGCTGAAACCTGCAATACCTGTTGCAAAGGTACGACGTACATCGGTATCGATGAGTGCCATCTCTGCTGCCTCATAGAAGTACTTGTCGTGCATATAGTGAATCAAGTTCAATGTCTTCACATAAACACTTGCCAACCAGTCCATCATATCCATGAAACGTGGCATGAACTCCTCGTATGTCAATACATCACCCTCTACAGCACGATACTTAGGACCACACTGCTCACGGGTCTTAGAATCTACACCACCAGAAACTGCATAGGTCAAGCACTTAGCCAAGTTGGCACGAGCACCGAAGAACTGCATTTCCTTACCGGTCTGTGTAGCAGATACACAGCAGCAGATGCTATAGTCATCACCCCATACTGGGCGCATTACATCGTCATTTTCGTACTGGATAGAACTTGTCTTCACAGAAATCA
>SAMEA3663177__coassemble_460_pt1 | contig 9952 bp, 6 predicted proteins | sample SAMEA3663177__metabat2_low_PE_001 | metagenome-assembled genome bin SAMEA3663177 (sample SAMEA3663177) | pig gut metagenome | biome: pig gut; feature: pig-associated habitat; material: faeces | place: Denmark | collected 2012 | reverse complement strand
TACTTCTCAGATGGTTCGTACTATCAAGTACCTCGCTGAGTTGAAGTAATACCGCTGAAGCGATTTACGACAATATATAGTCTGGCATTGTAAAATGCCAGGCTTTTTTATTATTTGTTTTTTTTGTCTAATGGCTTGAAGTTTTATAGCATAAAGGCATACTGATTCTCCTTTTCTTGCCTTGTTTTCCCATTTTTTTTATTTCTTTGTTTGTCTGTATCGGAAAAATTTGTATCTTTGCGCCATGAAACATTCTATGATTACCATATTGGGTCCTACTGCCAGTGGAAAGACTAGTCTTGCCGCTGCACTTGCCTCGCATATCAATGGCATGGATTCTTCCATGTGGGGTGGCGATACGCATGGGGCTGAGATTATCAGTGCCGATAGTCGCCAGGTCTATCGGGGCATGGATATTGGTACGGGAAAAGATCTTGAGGATTATACGGTAGGGGGTAAACTGATTCCTTATCATCTGATAGACATCTGTGATGCCGGTACCAAGTATAATCTCTTCCAATATCAGCAGGACTTCTATGATGCCTATCTGGACATTACTCATCGTGGCGTACTTCCGATACTCTGTGGAGGTACCGGACTCTATATCGAGTCTGTCTTGAAAGGTTATCATCTTTCACCAGTTCCTCAAAATCCTGCTCTTCGTAATTCCCTCGAAGGTAAAACGCTGGAAGAACTGACAGATATGTTGGTGGATTTGAAGGCGAAGAATGGTTCTAATATGCACAATCGCACAGATGTAGATACTGCGCAGCGTGCCATCCGTGCGATTGAGATTGAAACTTACAATCTCGAACATCCAATGCCAGAGCGGGAATTGCCTGCGGTTGATTCTTTGGTGATAGGAGTAAGTATCGACCGTGATGCCCGCCGTGATAAAATCACCCGCCGTCTGAAACAGCGTCTGGAGAATGGGATGGTAGAGGAAATCAAGGGACTCCTCGATCGTGGTATTCCTGCAGAAAACCTGTTGTATTATGGGTTGGAATACAAGTTTATCACAGAATATGTGATAGGAAAAACTTCTTATGAGGAGATGCTGAGAGGATTGGAAATCGCCATTCATCAGTTTGCCAAAAGGCAGATGACCTGGTTCCGTGGTATGGAGCGCAGAGGTTTTACCATTCATTGGATAGATGCACTTCAACCGATGGAGCAGAAGGTAGAGCAGGTTCTTGAACTGATGAAATCTAATCAGTAGCTATTTATATGATTGATAGATATTTGGATAAGTAATAGATGGATTTCTGATCGTATATACATTATTTATTAATATAGAGAATATTATTATAGGAGAATAATCGACGTGGCTGTAAATGAAAATAAATGGGGCTTGCTCTATTGTCCTCGAGGAGGATGGAGGAGCAGTGCGCGCTGGACTAAGATAGAGAAAGTTTTGCGCCAACTTCATGTGGACTATGATTTCGTGCAAAGCGAGAATCAGAAAAGTGTAGAGCGTCTGGTTAAGATGTTTATCAATAATGGCTATAAGACAATCGTTATTGTGGGTGGAGATTCTGCATTGAATGATGCAGTAAACTGTCTGATGCAGGTAGATACTTCCGTAAGAAACCAGATTGCGCTGGGTATTATTCCTAATGGACTGATGAATGACTTTGCTCATTTCTGGGGATTTGATGATAGTGATTATGAACAGACTATCAAATGGCTCCAGCAGCGTCGTGTGCGCAAGATTGATTTAGGTTGTATCCGTTATCAGAACAAGAAGGGGGAAAACTGTCACCGCTATTTTCTCAATTGCGTGAATGTCGGTCTGATAGCTGCTATCATGAATCTGCGTCGCAAGACTCATCATGTATTTGGTTCCCGCACCCTGTCGTTCCTCTTCTCATTCGTGCTGATGATTTTCCAGCGATTAGACTATAAGATGCATATCTGCATCAATTCAGATGTCATTAAGCGTAGAGTGATGACCATGTGTGTAGGAAATGCATCGGGATATGGACAGACTCCTAATGCGGTGCCTTATAATGGTCTGCTGGATGTCTCTGTTGTTCATCATCCAGGTATGACCCAGCTCTTTGAAGGCTTTTATCTTTTCGTTAAAGGTAAATTCCTCAATCATAAAAGTGTGCATCCCTATCGCACGAGAGAGGTGGTGGTAGAGGATTCTTCTCATGCGATGATTGGTGTAGATGGTCGATTGATGAAGACGCCAGTTGGGCCTTACCGCATCACGGTGGAGCAGGAAGTAATCAACTTCCTGATACCGCAGTAGTCAGATTGATCTTATTTCAAGAATAATATGTTTTTAAGAATAATAAGGTGTATCGGAATACAAGTTCCGGTGCACCTTTTTTCGATTGTGCGATTGTTGTAAAGAGACTACACAAAACTGTGTGTATTCATCAAAGTGACTTAAAATCGGGGAATATTTGCCCTTTAAAAGCTTATAAAACATTAAATATAGCGATTTTCTTAAATTCTTTGCTAAAAAACTTTGTCGTTTCACTTTTTTTCCTTACCTTTGGATGCAATAAAGTCAACAAAAATATTAAAAACCTTAATATAGATCTATGAGTTATCTAAAATTCGAAAAGGCCCTGATGACCAACCTACAGGAGTCATTGCCGAAGGAGTTGCTTAGAACCAACCGCTCGGGTGCTTATTCGTGCTCTACGATTGTTGACTGTAATACTCGAAAGTATCACGGTTTGCTGGTTGTCCCTATTCCAGAACTGGATGGCGACAATCATGTATTGCTGAGTTCTCTCGATCCTACAGTCATTCAGCATGGCGCTGAATTCAATCTCGGATTGCACAAGTATCAAGGCAACAACTTTAGCCCGATGGGTCATAAATACATTCGTGAGTTTGATTGCGATAAGGTGCCAACAACGCTTTACCGTGTAGGTGGTGTCATTTTAAAGAAAGAGGTCGTTTTTCAGCATTATGAAGATCGCATCTTGATCAGATACACCATGGTGGATTGTCATTCTGCTACAATCTTGCGTTTCCGTCCATTCTTGGCATTCAGAAGCGTGCGTCAGTTTACCCATGAGAATGGAACAGCATCCCGTGAGTATTCAGCAGTGGATAATGGTATCAAGACTTGTATGTATGCAGGTTATCCAGACCTTTATATGCAGTTCTCCAAGAAGAATGAGTTTGTTTTTGCCCCAGACTGGTATCGTGGTGTGGAGTATCCTAAGGAGCAGGAGCGTGGCTATGCTTCCAATGAGGACCTTTATGTACCTGGTTATTTTGAGATGCCAATCAAGAAAGGAGAGAGCATAGTCTTTGCTGCATCTACATCTGAAATCAAGACCGGTATATTGAAGAAACTTTTTGATAAGGAAGTGGCAGAAAGAGCCCCTCGTGACAATTTCTTCCATTGTCTTGTCAATGCTGCCCATCAGTTCCACCGTCGTGAGAAAAATGATGACCGATACATTCTGGCTGGTTATCCTTGGTTCAAGTGCCGTGCGCGAGATACATTTATTTCTTTGCCGGGTCTTACCCTCTCTATAGAGGAAAATGACTACTTTGAACTGGTGATGAAGACTGCCATGAAGGGATATCAGGAATTCATGGAAGGAAAGGATATCACGGTGCATATTACCGAATTGGAACAGCCGGATGTTCCTCTCTGGGCAATCTGGGCTCTTCAGCAGTATGCTAAGGAAACCAGCAAGGAGGAATGTCTGAAGAAATATGGTAAGTTCATCAAGAGTGTCATGCTCTTTATCGAAGGCAATCACCATCCTAATCTGGAATTGCATCCTAACGGACTCCTTTACGCTGATGGAAAGAATAAGGCTGTGACATGGATGAACTCTACTGCCAACGGAAAACCTGTAGCTCCAAGAAGTGGCTATATTGTGGAATTCAATGCGTTGTGGTACAATGCATTGTGCTTCTGTGCTGCTCTCTGCGAACAGGAAGGCAAGCAAGAGAGACAACAGCATCTTCTGGAATTGGCAGAGAAGACTAAGCAGTCTTTCCTCGATACTTTCCTCAATGAGTATGGTTATCTCTATGACTATGTAGATGGTAACATGATCGATTGGAGTGTTCGACCTAATATGATTTTCCCAGTCGCTTTCGACTATTCTCCTCTTTCTCAAGACCAGAAGAAGAAAGTGCTCGATATTTGTACACGTGAACTCCTGACCCCTAAGGGATTGCGCTCTCTTTCTCCTAAGAGTGGCGGTTATAATCCTGTCTATGTAGGTCCTCAGAGCCAGCGAGATTATGCATATCATCAAGGTACTGCATGGCCTTGGCTCGGCGGTTTCTATATGGAGGCAAGTTTGAAACTCTACAGAAGAACCCGATTGAGCTTCATCGAGCGCCAGATGGTGGGATATGAAGATGAAATGTCTTATCATTGTCTCGGTACCATCAGCGAACTCTTTGATGGTAACCCTCCATTTGCCGGACGTGGTGCTATTTCCTTTGCCATGAATGTGGCAGAGATTCTGCGTGCACTCGAATTACTAGATAAGTATCAATATTAATAAGGAGGACTGCTATATGAAAGTATTAATGTTTGGATGGGAGTATCCTCCTCATGTATTTGGTGGTTTGGCTACTGCTAACTTTGGTATTTCTCAGGGCTTGCATGCTCAGGGTGACATTGAAACCATACTCTGTCTTCCTCATCCTTTCGGTGATGAGGACCGTAGTGCTTGTAAGATTGTGGCCATGAATTGTGTGCCTATCGCCTGGCGTGATGTCAATCATGATTACGTACAGCAGCGAGTAGGCAATATTATGAATCCGGATGACTATTTCCGTTATCGCGATCATATCTATGCCGACTTCAACTATATGAATGTCAACGACCTCGGATGTATGGATTTTGCTGGTGGTTATCCATCTAATCTCCACGACGAGATCAACAACTATAGCATCATTGCCGGTGTGGTAGCTCGAAGTGAGGAATTTGATATTATCCATGCTCACGACTGGCTGACTTTCCCTGCTGGTATTCATGCCAAGAAGGTGAGTGGTAAACCATTGTGCATTCACGTGCATGCTACCGATTTCGACCGTAGCCGTGGTAAGGTAAACCCTACCGTTTATTCCATCGAGAAGGATGGTATGGACAATGCTGACTGTATCATGTGTGTATCTGAGTTGACCCGACAGACGGTCATCAATCAGTATCACCAGGATCCACGCAAGTGCTTTGCTATGCACAATGCGGTATATCCATTGAAGCAGGAGTGGCAGGATATTCCTCGTCCTGATCATCAGGGCAAGGAGAAGGTGGTTACATTCTTGGGTCGTCTCACCATGCAAAAGGGACCTGAATATTTCGTTGAGGCTGCCAATATGGTGCTTCATCGTACCCGTAATGTGCGTTTCTGCATGGCTGGTTCAGGAGATATGATGGATCAGATGATTTATCTTGCAGCAGAGCGAGGTATTGCCGATCGTTTCCACTTCCCTGGTTTTATGCGAGGTAAGCAGGTGTATGAGTGCCTGAAGGATTCCGATGTCTATGTCATGCCTTCTGTGAGTGAACCTTTCGGTATCTCTCCTTTGGAGGCTATGCAGTGTGGCACACCTACCATCATTTCCAAGCAGAGTGGTTGCGGTGAGATTCTTACCAACTGCATCAAGGTAGATTACTGGGATATTCATGCCCTTGCAGATGCCATCTACAGTATCTGTCATAATGAGAGTCTTTTCAACTATCTTTCTGTGGAGGGCAAGAAGGAAGTTGACCAGATTACCTGGGAAAAGGTGGGTGCCCGCATCAGGGACTTATACCTTAAAACCTTAGGATGGAAGTAGGTTAAGTGAAGAGTGAAGAACGAAGAGCGAAGAACTCTTTGTCTTTGCTTGTCATAAAGTTAAACGTTCAAATATCAAGTTTCAAATTATGAAGACAATTTGTTTATATTTCGAGATACATCAGATTACCCATCTGAAACGCTACCGCTTCTTCGACATCGGTACTGATCATTATTACTATGATGATTACGAGAATGAGCGTTCTATCAGCGAGATAGCTGAGAAGTCATATATGCCAGCGCTCAATGCCCTGTTGGAGATGATCCATCAGAGTGACAAGTATTTCAAGGTAGCCTTTTCACTCTCAGGAGTCGGCATGGAACAGTTGGAAATGCATGCTCCTCAGGTATTGGAAAAATTGCAGGAACTGAATGCTACCGGTTGTGTAGAGTTCCTCGCAGAGCCATATTCTCATGGTCTTGCCTCTCTCGTCAATGAGGATAGCTTTGCCAAGGAGGTTAAGCGTCAGGCTTCCAAGATCAAGGAATATTTCGGTAAGGAGCCAACTGTGCTTCGCAATTCATCACTCATTTACAGCGATGATATTGGTTTGCAGGCTTCTCAGATGGGCTTCGAAGGCATGTTGACCGAAGGTGCCAAGCATGTATTGGGCTGGAAGTCTCCACACTATGTTTATCATTGTCCGATAGCTCCAAATCTGAAGCTTTTGCTCCGTGATATCCGTTTGAGCGATGATATCTCTTTGCGTTTCAATAATAGTAGTTGGGATGGTTATCCACTTTTTGCTGATACCTATATCAATGAGATAGCAGCTTTGCCACAGGAAGAGCAGATTATCAATATCTTCATGGAACTGTCAGCCCTTGGTATTGCCCAGCCATTGTCCAGTAATATCCTCGAGTTCTTCAAGGCATTGCCAGAATGTGCACGCCAGAAGGGCATCACCTTCTCTACACCTTCAGAGATTTGCAAGAAGATGAAGTCTGTAGGCGAGTTGAATGTACCTGATACATTGAGTTGGGTGGATGAGGAGCGTGATGTCAGCACATGGCTCGGAAATCCGATGCAGCGTGAGGCTTTCAACAAACTCTATAGTGTAGCCGACCGTGTACGTATTGCCAATGATCCTCGTATCAATCAGGACTGGGATTACTTGCAGGCAAGCAATAACTTCCGTTTCATGACTACCAAGCCAAGTAATGTGGGGCTTGACCGTGGTATCTATTCAAGTCCATTTGATGCTTTCACAAATTACATGAACATTCTGGGCGACTTCCTCAACCGAGTAAACTCTCTCCATCCAGAGATGGACAATGAGCAGCTCGATAATTACATGACCAGTGTAACCAATATGGAGGAGGAGATAGAGATGAAGGATAAGGAAATCACCCGTCTCCAGGCTAAGTTGGACAAGATAGAAAAGGAAGTAGAGAAACTGCGTGAAGCACAGAAACCAGCCAAGGCTGCTACAAAGAAGACTGCTACAAAGAAGGCATCTGCCAAGACAGCAGCAAAACCTGCAGCCAAGAAAACTACTGATAAGTAGGAATGAGATTCTTCAGGAAATCCCTGAAGAAAAGAAATTATAAAACAAGAGTGTATCTTCTGGCTTTTTTAGAAGATACACTTTTTTTGAATATAAACGTATAAAAAGCGCTTCATCTGATGTAAAATGGGCGCTTTTTTATACACTTGTTCGTAAACGTTTACGTTATTTTGTGTATGTAATTGCATTGACCTTTTGAGTATTTTTCATATCTTTGCGGCATAACAAACCTACATAATAACTAAGGAGCCGCTTCATAATAACGGAACCAAGTCGTGATGAATAAGGTGAGTTTGTATGGAAACTGAATAAAAGCGAAATAAAGTTCAACTTAAAAACTTGAAATAATAATAATCTAAAACAGAAGTTTATGTATCAACAACTGAAACGTGTCAGTATGGCACTGGCTTTAGGCTCTGTTTTGTTTTGGTGCTTTTGCACAACAGAAAACAATCAAGGGTACAGTGAAGGATTCTAATGGCGAACCTATGATTGGCGTTAGTGTTGTTCCTGAAGGAATGGCAGGTTTAGGCTCTGTCACCGATTTGGATGGAACTTTTCCATTAACGGAGTTAATCCATCTTCAGTTCTCAAATTTACCTATATCGGTTACAAGGAAAAGAAGGTAAAGGTAGGTGCCCAAAATTCCGTCGATATCGTGATGGAAGAAGATAACAATTCTCTGGATGAATTGGTTGTCATCGGCTATGGCGTAGTGAAGAAACGCGATTTGACAGGTTCTGTCGCTTCCATCAAGTCTGACGATCTTAAGAATGTGGCTTCATCTAATGCGATGCAGGCCATGCAGGCTAAGATTCCTGGCATGGACTTGCAGCAGTCAAGTGGTGAGTCTGGTTCTGGCGTAAGCATCAATCTCCGTGGTGCCGTTCTATGTTGGCATTCAATAATCCGTTGATTCTTGTGGATGGAGTGGCTTATGGTTCTACGCTCGACCTTAATCCATCAGATATTGAGTCTATGGAGGTATTGAAGGATGCTTCTTCTACTGCTATCTATGGTACCCGTGGTGCCAATGGTGTTATCATCATTACTACTAAGCGTGGTAAGGCCGGTAAGACTTCAGTAGGATTCAATTTCTACAACTCTTTCAACAGTGCTACCAATGCAGCAAATTCTATGTACGGTGCAAAGGAAGTACAGCGCCTGATAGACAAGAGTGCTTATTCGACTTGGTATAAAGGTGCTGACAAGACTTTGGAGGCTTACAATACCGTGCTCGGCAGCATCACTCCTGAAAGTGTACTGACCAATAAACTGGATGACGGTACATCTACATTCGATATTTATAATGATGGTTCCTATACTGATTGGGGCGATTTGCTCTTGAAAAACAGTACATCTCAGAACTATGAAGTAAATGTAGCTGGTGGTAGTGAAAAAACCAATTTCAATATTTCCTTGGGTGCCATGTACGATCGTGGTTTGATGAAGAACGATCAGATGAGCCGCTACAATGGTAAGGTGAATATCGACCATCGTATCAATAAGGTTGTGAAGGTAGGATCCAGCTTACTCTTTACTTACAAAAACTGGAATCGTCGTAATTCCGGTGTTTACAACCAGGCTTTGAAGATGACCTCCATTACTCATCCATATTTGACAGATGGAAGCATCAATGCAACTCCAAACCCTTGGTATGCAGCTCACTGTTCTCCATTGCTGGATGATGTGGATGGTGCTTATCAGAATAATACAGAGTCAACCCGTTTCTTCGGCAATGCTTATGTGGAGGTTGCTCCTCTGAAGGGTCTGAACTTGCGCTCTATGTTTGCTGTAGATAGAAGCGACTCACGCAATGGCTTGTATCAGGACTATCAGAGTCAGCAGAGATACCAGTCTCCTTCTACCAGCTACATCCGTCAGATCAGAAATAACTCTACTGCGATTACATGGGATAATACCATCAATTACAATACTACGATAGCAGAGAAGCATGATTTGACAGCATTGCTTGGTCATGAGTTGACCCAGACAGTGACAGAAAGTTCTACCGTAGGCGGTGATGCAGGTGCTACTCATTATTATGAGAGCGGTTACAATGATCTGTCTAAGATCCTTTCTCCTGTGACAACTTCTACCTACGTCAAGACTTCCATGTTGTCATTCTTCGGTCGTTTGAACTATTCTTATGCCAGCAAGTATCTGTTGACCGCTTCACTTCGTGCTGATGGTTCATCTACTTTGGCAAAGGGTCACAAGTGGGGTTACTTCCCATCTGTAGCAGGTGGTTGGAGAATGATCGAGGAGAGTTGGTTGAAAGACCAGAAAGTTTTGAGCAACTTGAAACTTCGTGCTTCTTGGGGTATTTCCGGTAATGCAGCTATTGATGCTTATTCTACATTGACATCACTGAGTGCCAATACCTATTATTACTATTTAGGCAACACAGATGTATCTGGTAAGATTCCAAGCCAGTTGGGTAATCCTAACCTGACATGGGAGAAGACCTCATCATTCAACCTTGGTCTCGACTTCGGTTTCTTTGATGGACGTATCAGCGGTAGCATTGATTACTATTGGAACCATACCTACGATTTGTTGTTCTATAAGACAGCACCTGCATCATCATTCCCTACCGTTATCGACAATATCGGTAAGACAAAGGGACAGGGTCTTGAGATTTCTTTGATGACAGATATC
>SAMEA3663177__coassemble_326_pt1 | contig 11336 bp, 9 predicted proteins | sample SAMEA3663177__metabat2_low_PE_001 | metagenome-assembled genome bin SAMEA3663177 (sample SAMEA3663177) | pig gut metagenome | biome: pig gut; feature: pig-associated habitat; material: faeces | place: Denmark | collected 2012 | reverse complement strand
TTAATGCTGGATGAAATTTCCATCCTTATCTATCAGTCCAGACATACCATCCTTGACAGCTTCAAAATAAGGATATTCATCGCGTAAACAAATCTCATCATAGAGGAAGTCTGCAACAATGGTATCATTACCATCAGGATAAACCAACCCCATCTTGCCATTCTTTTCTGCTATTACAGGCATCATGCTCAAGTCGTCATTGTAAATATAGCAAGTACGGAGGAAGTCATACTGAGGCGAAAGCATAATCTCACCCGTATGATTCTTCATACCAAACTTACCATCCTGCTCAAATACCTCATGATACTGGATATACTTCTCTTTGAGGCGAAGATAATAGAAAATCATCTTGCGCTTGTCATTGACAAATTCCAACATATATTGGAATGTATCACAATAGTTAGCAACAGAACGTACCAGTATCATCTTCAAATCAAGGCCATCCAGCGCCTTTCTATTCAAGTCAATATACTTGGCTATCGCCTTTTCTTTCTCTGGCAAGGTCAAACTTGCCAATCGTTCCTCAAACTTGAGCATGGCAGTTTTAGTACCCGACATACCTTTGATATACCGGTGAATTTGTCTTCCCATTTCTGCACAGACGAACTTGTCAATCTCTTGCTGCTCTATCGGGTCAGCATACTCTTTTATAAGAGCTTCAGGTGTCGTGTTCATGGTTAGTCCTTTCTTTTTTATAGATGTTCCTCATCCCACCAATAGGATGAGAGAACATCCGGGTTTATAATTATTTAGCACTCAATATCATTCAAATATGATTTCTGAAAAAAACATCAGAAAATCAGCAGACCATATCAGAGAAATATTATTTCTTGATATTAGGCTCCTGCAAGCCATATCCCTTGCGCTTATCTTCCATCATAAGAAGAATGGAGATTAAGATAGCCACTACACCGAAACCAGCAAAGATGGTCATCGTCTCTGTATAGTCTATCACACCATTAGCCGCCGTGTTAGCCTGATTAACCTTACCAATCCAAACTGGAACAAGAGCCAAGCCGATATTCTGAATATAGAAGATAAGGGCGTAAGCAGAACCTAAGAATTTCATCGGAATAATCTTTGGTACAGATGGCCACATGGCTGACGGAACCAATCCGAAAGCAACACCTAAGATAAGCATCATGATGATAGCCACCACGTATGAATCCATTGGCAAAGCAAATACGACATGAACCAAGGTCAAGAGGCTACTGCCGATAAGCATCAAGGTTGCACCCTTACCATATTTATCATATATACTACCGAAAAGTGGAGTCAGGATAATAGTACCGTAAGGCAGCATAGCAGGAATAAAACCAGCTACATCTTCACTTACTCCATATTTGAAAATCATCAACTTGGTAGCAAACTTCAGGAATGGGAACACACCTGCATAGAACATGAGGCAGAGCACTGCAACATACCAGAAACCTGTAGTCTTCACCAAACCAGCCAAATCAGAGAACTTGAATCCCTCTTCCGGTTCCGTTTCAACAGCAGCAACAGATGCATCTTCCTTCTTATCCATCACGCAATAAACAAGATAAACCATGATACCAGCACAAAGCAGGGCAAGACCTAAGCCTACAGAAGCAGAAACGCTACCCATCATCTTGGCAAACGGAAGAGAAGCACTCAAGGCTGCAGCTGTACCCAGACGAGCCAAAGCAACCTGCACACCCATCGCCAAAGCCATTTCGTGACCAGTAAACCACTTGGCAAGTATCTTGGTTACGGTAACTCCACAAATCTCACTACCTACACCGAAAATAGCAAAACCAGTAGAAGCAAGTACCACTTGGGTCTGATATTCACCAAAGAAAGGCACAGCGATAGTACCCGTAAACTGATTGCTAACCGCATACCATTTTACCAACGCACCAGCAAACATCAATAATGTGGCAATCACACCCGTAAAACGGATGCCAAACTTATCCAAGATAATACCACCAAAGAATAGGAGTAGAAGAAATACATTGAAGAATCCATATGAACCAGAAAAGAATCCATATTCATCTGATGTCCATCCGAGTCCTAAGCCGCCATCCTCTTTGGCTGCTGTCAAAAGCGGCTCCAATGGTGACATTACGTCTGTAAAAAAGTAGCCAAACATCATAGTGATAGCCACAATCAGTAAGGCTGTCCAGCGAGCAGACTTAGAGTCGCTCAATTTCTGTTGAAATTTTTCTGTAGTTGTCATTAATATATAAATTTATTTATTTTCTCTTTACATCCTTGGTTTTTACGATATCAAATAGATAAGATACTTTAAACACAATCTGACCGAAATTACTTTTTGCGAAGAAATCCCTCTTGGAAGATCCATAGATGTTGCCCAATCCATAGTAATAACGAGCCTCAGCTAAGAAATGCCCCACTTTCGGGATACTGTATTCCGCTCCAATGCCTAAAGCTATACCATAGTCAAACTTATTCTCCACTGCCATCGTATCCTGTGCAATGATTCTGTTTACACGGTCATTGTCTGTAGCTGGCAGGCGTTTCGGATCGAAGTTGGTCTTCGTAGATTCACTGAGATAGTAACCGAACTGAGGACCAGCATTAACGAAGATATTCAGTCCACGTGTTTCTCTACCCCATGCTAAATGTGCAAAGATAGGAATCTGAACATAACTGATGGTACGCTCGTATGCCATCGGCTCACCCGTACTGGAAATGATGACCGGAGCATTTTCGATATCCAGGATTTTCTCTTTCCATCCTGCCTGAGCGAAATTCACCTCTCCATAGACAGAGCAGATACTCTTGAAATATTTCTCGCAAACATATCTGAAAGAGAAACCACCGGTCAGTCCTCCATGTTGCCCTTGAGGAATACTGGGAGTAAAGCCCACGCTGCTCATCAAGTAGCCACCATTTACACCTATAGAGAAGTCATTGCGATGTTCACCTATCTGAGCCTGTGCAGTCATACCGCCCAGCATCAGAAACATCACCAATATCTTAATTGCTTTCATTTACTTATCTTTAATATGTCACTTTTTAATAGGTTACCGCCTCTATCTGGCGATTGAATGTATAATGAATCAACTGTAATATCTGGTTACGGTAACCACCCTTTGAAGTCTTGACAAAATGCAGAGGAGTCTGCACAGGAGTATAGTTTACCTGCGTCATCTGCCCTGTGAAATCCTTGCCATACTTATTGACCCCCTGAATGAAGAACATCGCCTGATCATAACCAGTGATGGCAAATCGGGGCATCGCTACCTGCATAGGTTGATGGAACCAGATATTGTATTTACTCTCCAAATCTATTGTCTTAGCAGAATTTGCATTATAATAGAATGTGGAAGGGATATAAGTATCATATTTATAGAAGCGGTCGAGATTGTACTTGGCATACATCAGCCACTCGGTATAACCATAGAGAGAGATAACAGCACCAGGATACTTGGCGGTAAACTCATCCAACTTATTCAAAACCTGAGTCAGCTGTGGCGAACGTCCGGTATTGAGTATCACTACATTTTGCTTGGAAGGAACAAACGCCTTGGCAAAATATTCCAATGAAGAATTTACATTGGTCACACTATAAGTAATCTTTCTCTTCTCCAGTTCCTTGCGGAGACCAAAAGTAAAGTTACCCTTACGGGAAGTAGTGTCATTGCAATCCACAAAGATAGGATGTACATTCTTAAAACGGTTCAGGAAAGCCTTGATGCTTGCATCATTGAGCGATTCCGGAGACTGATATACCTGGAAGATTTCCTTGCAGCGATCCACCTGGTCACCATTGATAGAAAAAGGAATCACCATCTTGATGCCATAGGTCTTGCAGAAATCAGCCAATGGTGCCACCTGCTTGGTATAAAGCGGACCAAAGATAAGATCACACTGATTGGCACCTTCCTGTACCAGTGTAGTACGAATATCCGCATCAATAGGCACATTCCAGGCATGAATATTCGTAGAGATACCCTGCTGCTTCAACTTTTCGCAAGCCATCAGAATGCCACGATAGAACTCCACCATACGCTTGCCGTCACCATCTACATCATGAAGAGGAAGCATCACACCCACATTCACCGTATTGGCTTTCTTCTGAGGAGCCACCTGTTTCTGAGCTGCATGGGTCCGACCTGCCTGAGCAGTTCCACCTGTAGCGGTATTATTCTTCTCGAAAGGAATAAAGATGGTAGCACCCTTCTGGAGCATATATCCTTCCTTCTTCATTTCCGGGTTAGCTTCCATCAGTTCAGGCAAACTCAGTCCATACTTAATGGCGATACCGAAAATCGTATCTTTTTTCTTCACCGTATAAATTTCACGCCATTTAGTAGTCTGACAGAACGCTGAGGCATTGAAAATAATCAATCCTATGCCCAACAAGATGTATCTCATTTTTTGTTTCATCTTTTTCGTTGATTTATGTTATTAATCCACAAAATTATGATTTCTTTTGCTTAATTTTATAATTTCATTTGCAAAAATACAAAAAAACTCTCATTCAACCATACTCTAATTCAGAAAATTGCGCTATCTTTGCAGAAATTTACATAAAGACATGAAAATAAAGACGAATTTCATATTATTATTGATGGTGTTTTTAACCATGGCAACAACCAGTTTCGCAGACGATGCTCCATCTATTGCCCCATCAGTCACCTATACTACAAGTGATGGTGAGACCAGTGAAGACGCATCCTATTCCGGTTCGGCACCTATCAAGGCTGCTTTCAAGGCGAATCCTACTGGCATTACCGGATGGACTGAATACTATGAGTGGCGCATCTATCACGACAATGATACAGAGCCATATATAATAAGGTATGAAGAAAATACAGATCTTGAGTTTAATCAGTCTGGTCTGCACCGCATCATCCTCTATGCCAAATTCACGAAAGATGGACAGGTTATCGAACAGAACAATGAGGATTCTCCTCTCACTCTTACCATCTCTGAAAGTTTCTTGCAGATGCCTAATGCCTTCTCCCCAAACGGTGATGGTATCAATGACATCTACAAGGCGAAAGACGGATACCAGAGTCTGACCGAATTTCATGCATATATCTTCAATCGATGGGGACAGAAACTTCATGAATGGAACGACCCTGCAGACGGTTGGGATGGCACCTATAAGGGTAAGCCTGTGAAAGATGGTGTCTATTTCTGCCTGGTCAAGGCAAAAGGAGCCGATGGCAAGACCTACAACATCAAAAAGGATGTCAACCTGTTGAGGGGTTACATCGAATCAGGTTCTACTGCCACGGAATAAACCCGAGAGCAATAGGATTAGAAAGAGAGGAAATCATTCAAGTCGTATTTCCATAAAAAAGGAGTATTTCAAGAAGAGAAAAGCTTTTCAAGAAGCATTTCAATATAAAAATAGCATTTCAACAAGAATCAATTAACTTCAATGAATTCAGAAGAAGAAAAGATAAACGTGTGGGGAGCCAGAGTTCACAACCTGAAGAATGTGGACGTAGAGATTCCCCGCAACTCACTGACAGTAATTACAGGACTTTCAGGTTCCGGCAAGTCATCTTTAGCCTTCGACACCATCTTTGCCGAAGGCCAGCGACGCTATATCGAAACTTTCTCTGCATACGCCCGCAATTTTCTGGGCGGCATGGAACGTCCTGATGTAGATAAGATTACAGGTCTCAGTCCTGTCATCAGTATCGAACAGAAGACTACCAACAAGAATCCCCGTTCCACCGTGGGCACAACCACCGAGATTTACGATTACCTGCGTCTGCTCTATGCACGCGCAGGTACAGCTTACAGCTATCATACTGGCGAGGAGATGGTAAAATATACTGAGGAGCAGGTCATCGACATGATTCTCAGCGATTACAAAGGCCGTCGCATCTTCCTCCTTGCCCCACTCGTTCGTCAGCGCAAGGGTCATTACCGCGAACTCTTCGAGAGTATGCGACGCAAGGGATACCTACATGTGAGGGTAGATGGGGAAATCATGGAACTCGAAAGAGGAATGAAAGTGGACAGATACAAGAACCACAACATCGAGGTTCTCATCGACAAACTTGCAGTTCGCGATGATGACGAAGAGCGCATCCGCAAGAGTATCACCACTGCCATGAAACAAGGAGACGGCATGGTTATGGTCATCGATAAGGAAAAGGGAGAATCCAAGATTTTCTCCAAGAGACTGATGGACCCTGTTACCGGAATGGCTTATCGGGATCCTGCTCCAAACATGTTTTCCTTCAACTCTCCCGAAGGAGCATGTCCACACTGTAAAGGTTTAGGAAAGGTTAATCAAATAGACCTCAAGAAGGTAATACCAGACGACAACCTCAGCATCTACGCAGGTGGAATCGTGCCTTTAGGAAAATACAAGAACCAGATGATATTCTGGCAGTTACAATCATTGTTAGAGAAACATAATGCCACCATCAAGACCCCTATCAAGGACCTTGATGACGACACCATGCAAGAGGTAATGTACGGCACACTTGAGAACGTGAAGATACCGAAGGAAAAGGCAGGAACCTCTTCCGACTATATCTGCGCCTACGATGGTGTAATCGATTATCTTCATAAAGTAATAGAGAATGACGACTCTACTGCCGGCAAGAAATGGGCAGACCAGTTTATCACCACCATCGACTGCCCGAAATGTCACGGTATGCGTCTGAAACAAGAGTCTCTCTCCTATCGCATCTGGGATAAGAATATCTCAGAAGTAGCCTCCCTCGATATTGATGAATTGCTCGATTGGCTCGAACACGTAGAGGAACATCTGCCGAAGATGAAAGCCAAAGTAGCTCATGAAATCGTAAAGGAATTACGTTCCCGCGTAACCTTCCTCCTCGATGTCGGTTTGAATTATCTCTCTCTGAACCGTCAGTCTGCATCCCTTTCCGGTGGTGAAAGCCAGCGCATCCGACTTGCCACACAGATAGGTAGCCAGTTGGTCAATGTACTCTATATCCTCGACGAGCCGAGCATCGGATTGCATCAGCGTGACAACGAACGCCTCATCAACAGTCTGAAAGAACTTCGCGACATCGGCAATACCGTCATCGTAGTAGAACATGACCGCGACATGATGCTTGCAGCAGACTGGATAGTGGATATCGGTCCGAAGGCAGGACGCAAGGGAGGCGAAGTTGTATTTCAGGGAACACCGGCTGAAATGCTGAAGACCCAGACCATCACCGCACAATATCTGAATGGCGAGATGGAAATCAAAGTACCCGAGAAGCGGCGTGAAGGTAATGGCAAGAGCATTATCATCCGTGGCGCAAAGGGCAATAACCTGAAGAATGTAGATATCGAGTTCCCACTCGGCAAACTCATTGTGGTAACAGGTGTCAGCGGATCGGGCAAATCAACACTCGTCAATGAGACGCTTCAACCGATACTCTCTCATCATTTCTACCGTTCGCTCAAGAAGCCGATGCCATACGACAGTATTGAGGGAATAGACAACATCGACAAAGTAGTAAATGTTGATCAGAGTCCTATCGGTCGTACTCCTCGCAGCAACCCTGCTACTTATACAGGAGTATTCAGCGATATCCGTTCACTCTTTGTAGGTTTGCCGGAAGCCAAGATACGCGGTTATAAATCAGGTCGCTTCTCTTTCAACGTTAGTGAAGGCCGCTGTCAGGCTTGTAAGGGAAATGGATATAAGACCATTGAGATGAACTTCCTGCCGAATGTATATGTACCATGCGAAGTTTGCCACGGCAAGCGATACAACCGTGAGACCTTAGAGGTAAGATACAAGGGAAAGAGTATCGCAGATGTGCTTGATATGACCATCAATCAGGCTGTAGAATTCTTCGAGAACGTACCGCAGATACTCCAGAAAGTCAAGGCTTTGCAAAGTGTCGGACTCGGATATATCAAGTTAGGACAAAGTTCCACTACCCTCTCCGGCGGTGAAAGCCAACGAGTAAAACTTGCCACCGAGCTTTCCAAGCGTGATACAGGCAAGACCCTCTATATCCTGGACGAACCGACAACCGGACTCCACTTCGAAGACATCCGCATCCTGATGGATGTATTGGAGAAGTTGGTAGATAAAGGCAACACAGTACTTATCATCGAACACAATCTCGACGTTATCAAGTTGGCAGACTATATCATCGACATGGGACCAGAAGGCGGACGAGGAGGCGGTCAGTTGCTGTGTGCAGGAACCCCAGAGGAAGTAGCCAAGAGCAAGAAAGGATTCACTCCAAAATTCCTGGCAGAAGAACTCAAGAGAGAAAAGAAATAAGATTATCAACACTATATTTTAACAAAAAAAAGATTGCTTTATGGATAAATTACCTATGAATGATGTGCCGATGCTGGTAAGCGCAATCAACTTCCTGCTTCGCGACCATGAGTTTGATACATTGGATGAGATTTGCTATCATTTCCATGTAAACCGTGCCGATCTGGAAGCTAAAATGGCAACCCAGGGTTTCGAATGGTCAGAAGAACAGAAGAAGTTCTGGTAAATCGGCATCAATTCGCATTCTTATGCAAGAAAAACTCAGATAATTTATTTTATCTGAGTTTTTTTATGTACTTTTGCAGCCACAATTATCATCTTATAAAAGAGATTAATTAAATAAACAAGAAAAACGAACAAGAATAAATAAAAAAATAAAATAAGACATGACTGCAAACTTAACAAAGCGACCCTTGTTTCGAGAGATTCAAGACTATGTATTCATCGCCATTGGCATGATTTCCTATGCCATCGGCTGGAATGTATTCCTCCTTCCTACCAACGTAACAGCCAGCGGCTTACCTGGTATCTCCTCTATTATCTATTGGGCCACAGGATGTCCAGTACAGATACCTTATTTTATAGTCAATTCCTGTCTTATCGTAGCAGCTTGGATCATTCTCGGCAAGAAGTTTTGCATGAAAACCATCTATGCCGTAATCGTGGTAACCCTGCTCACCTCCTATTTTTCACACCATACAGAGAATCTGCATCTGCTCCAGAGCCAACCGCTTTGGGCAGCATTCTTAGGAGCAGTATTTTGCGGATGCGGTATCGGACTCGGTTTTTCTGCGGGCGGTTCTACGGGAGGAACAGATATCGTAGCAGCCATCGTCAATAAGTATCGCGACATCTCTCTGGGCAGAGTCATCATGATCTGTGATATTTTCATCATTTCCTCCAGCTACTTTGTAGTCCACGACTGGGAGAAAGTACTCTATGGATATGTAGTACTCTATGTCCAGGCATTCTGCATCGACCAGGTGGTCAACAGTCGTCGCCGAAGCGTACAGTTCTTTATCATTTCCAAGAAGTATCAGGAAATAGGCAAGCGCATCAATACAGATGCCGACCGTGGAGTAACCGTAGTAGATGCCTCCGGTTTCTATTCCGGTCAGCAAGTAAAGATGCTCTTCGTACTGGCCAAGCAGCGCCAGTCGCAAACCATCTTCCGCCTCATCGAAGAGATAGACCCTCACGCCTTTGTCAGCCAGAGTGCCGTGATTGGCGTATATGGCGAAGGCTTCGACCAGATCAAAGGTAAGATCAAGAAGAAAAGCGAAGAAGGGAAAGAAGAAGAAATAGAAGGGAAATAAACTTTTGCATTATATACATGTTACCCAAGCCCAAATCGGGCGAAAAGTGCCATAATTTCATTCCCAATGAACATTTAACACTTCACAAGTTGGGTAACTCAGAAAAAATATAAATTTACAGAAAATAACAAACAGATCAACATGTTTCAAGAGGAAAGTCAAAACATAGAATACAAGGAAAGTTGGAAAGACGAATACCTCAAATGGATATGCGGCTTTGCCAATGCGCACGGAGGAAAGATCTTCATTGGAATCAATGACGAAAGGAAAGTTGTCGGAATCAAGCACAGCAAACAACTCATGGAAGACATTCCCAACAAGATTGTCACGACATTAGGAATAGTAGCTGATGTCAACCTTCACCACCAAGACAATTTCGACTACATTGAGATCTGTATAGAGCCAAGCAATATACCCATCGCCTATAAAGGCATATACCACTACCGTTCTGGTTCCACCAAGCAAGAACTCAAAGGTGCCGCACTCCAACATTTCATACTCAAGAAAATGGGACGTTCATGGGACGACATCATCAATGAACGTGCAAAAATTGATGACATAGATCCAAAAGCTATCAAATACTTCTTACGCAAAGCTGTAGATGCAGAGCGTATGCCTGTAGAATCACTAAATGACACTCCAGAGGAAGTACTGGATAACCTCCATCTTATAGAAGATGGAAAATTGAAAAATGCTGCCATTTTGCTTTTCGGCAAAGAACCAGCAAGATTCTTCACATGTGCCGATTTCCGCTTAGGTCGCTTTATTCAAGATGACACTGATTTAATATTTCAAGACATCGTAGAAGGCAATATCATACAGATGGCAGACCGAGTGATGGAAACTTTAAAATCAAAGTACCTCATCTCTCCCATCCATTATGAAGGAATGCAGCGCATAGAGCCTTTAGAAATTCCAGAAAAAGCGTTGCGTGAAGCCATATATAACGCCATCATCCATAAAGACTATACAGGAGTACAGATACAGATGAAAGTATTCAATGACCACATTTGGCTTTGGAACGATGGCAACCTTCCAGAAAACTACACAGTCGAAACTTTACTCCATAAACACACCTCCAAACCCCGCAATCTCAACATAGCTAATGCCTTCTACAAGGCAGGCTTCATCGAGTCATGGGGACGAGGTATCGGCATAATCCAAGCAGGCTTCAAGAATGCTGGGCTTTCTGCCCCTAAATTGGAGGCAACCATGGGCGGTGTACTGATCGTTATGCCTAGAGGATGTCCAAATGTAAATGAGACTGTAAATGAGACTGTAAATGAGACTGTAAATAAGACTGTAAAAATTAGCAAGTCTGAGGCATGTGTATTAGATTTAATACAAAATGACAATGCTATTACATATCAAACACTTATGAAAGTCACAAAATTATCAAGAGCAACAATTGCAAGGATAATCAAAAAATTACAAGACAAAGGTTTTATACACCGAATAGGTTCTGATAAAAATGGAATTTGGGAAATTTCAAATAAGTAATACAAGAAACAAGATGCTAATAAGAAGCATTCTATATACTGCAATTGTAAAAATCAATTAATATTTTGCATTATATGCATGTTACTCAAGCCCAAATCGGGCGAAAAGTGCCATAATTTCATTCCCAATGAAAATTTAACACTTCACAAGTTGGGTAACTCAGAAAAAATGCTTAATTTTGCATTTAGGAAGCATGTCATAAGATAGCAACTGTTGCTAAAATGGCGAAGTAAGAAACAACAAAACACCTCAAGGAAGGAGTCATTCTAATGAAATATCCAATAGGAATACAAGATTTCGAA
>SAMEA3663177__coassemble_56_pt1 | contig 24268 bp, 18 predicted proteins | sample SAMEA3663177__metabat2_low_PE_001 | metagenome-assembled genome bin SAMEA3663177 (sample SAMEA3663177) | pig gut metagenome | biome: pig gut; feature: pig-associated habitat; material: faeces | place: Denmark | collected 2012 | reverse complement strand
TCATCGATGTAACCATACTGAGCTGCCTGATATGGATTAGCAAACTTGTCAGTATACTCCTGCTCCTTCTCTGCCAAGAATGCCTTAACATCCTCTCCAGCTTCCTTCTTAGCCTTAGCTTCTTTACCGCAGAGGACTGCAACAGCACCGCTGGCACCCATTACGGCAATCTCTGAAGATGGCCAAGCGAAGTTCAAGTCAGCACGCAATTGCTTGCAGCCCATCACGATGTGGCTACCACCATAGCTCTTACGCAATGTGATAGTGATCTTTGGCACGGTAGCCTCGCCGTAAGCGTAGAGCAACTGTGCACCGTGGAGGATGACAGCGTTGTACTCCTGACCTGTACCTGGCAAGAATCCTGGTACGTCAACGAGAGATACGATAGGAATGTTGAATGCATCGCAGAAACGAACGAAGCGAGCTGCCTTACGGCTGGCGTTTACATCGAGTACACCTGCGTAAGCTGATGGCTGGTTGGCTACGATACCAACGCTCTGACCATTGAAACGAGCGAAACCTGTGATGATGTTCTTAGCAAACTTAGGCTGAACCTCAAAGAACTCGCCGTTGTCTGTGATAGCACCGATTACCTTGTACATATCGTATGCCTGGTTTGGATCATCAGGAATAATCTCGTTCAGGGAATCATCCATGCGGTCGATTGGGTCTGTGCACTCTATGCGTGGAGCCTCTTCTGTATTATTGCTTGGGATGTAAGAGAGCAGACTCTTGATCATCTCGATAGCCTCTTCCTCTGTCTTTGCTGCAAAGTGGGTTACACCACTCTTGGTAGCATGAACAGATGCACCACCGAGGTGCTCAGCATCGATATCCTCGCCTGTTACGGTCTTTACTACCTTAGGACCAGTCAGGAACATATAAGATGTCTGCTCCTTCATGATGATGAAGTCGGTCAGACCAGGAGAGTAAACGGCACCACCAGCGCAAGGGCCCATGATGGCAGAAATCTGTGGGATGACACCAGAAGCAAGGATGTTGCGCTCGAAAATCTCACCATAACCAGCGAGGGCGCAGATACCTTCCTGAATACGTGCACCACCAGAGTCGTTCATGCAGATGACTGGTGCGCCCATGGTCATAGCCATATCCATTACCTTACAAATCTTCTGTGCCATAGTCTCAGAGAGTGAACCGCCATTTACGGTAAAGTCCTGAGCATATACATAAACCAAGCGGCCTGCGATTGTAGCACTACCTGCTACGACACCATCACCGAGGTATTGTTTCTTCTCCATACCGAAGTTAGTGCAACGGTGCAATTTAAACATGTCGTACTCCTCGAAACTGCCAGCATCTACCAACATTTCGATACGCTCACGAGCTGTATATTTGCCACGTGCATGCTGCTTCTCGATAGCTTTCTCGCCACCGCCAAGACGAGCCTGTTCGCGCTTTGCGATAAGCTCCTTAATCTTTTCTATTTGTTTACTCATAATTGATTATTATGTATTGTTTTTTATTCTATGGAGTGTATGCAATGGGACGGATGGGTCCACGTTGCACAAATCGGTGGCAAAGATACTAAAAAAACCGCAGATAGCGAACTATCTGCGGTTAAATATTACGAATTATGCAAAAATATGTTCATTTTGTTCTGCTAAATGTTCATTTTAGCCTTTCTGACAATCCGAAATAATAATCTGACAACCCGAAATGATTAGAATTCGATGAGGACTCGGCCATTTAGCTGTCTGCCTGTCAGATAATTCGGTACAGCATACTGCTGGTTGGTTACGTCTGTTACCCAGTAATAGCTGTTGACGTTGTCGATACCGAAGAGATTGAGGCAATCTACACCCAGCCAGATATTCTTGAAGATACTCTTCTTGGTGCCCTTGCTGTTGTCGAGCAGGCGATAGCTCATTCCGATGTCTGCACGTTTGTAGGCTGGTGCTCGGAAGGTATTGGTCTCCAGTTCTCTGTGTGGTGTAGAGAATGGTAAACCGTCTGCCAGAGCAAGTTTCAGCGACATTCTCCACCGCTCTGTTCCAGGGAAGTAATCCGTGAAGAAGAGGTTTACGGCAAATCGCTGGTCTGTAGGTAGCGGCACGCCCTTTCCGTTGAGTTTCATCTGTGTATTCATCAGCGAGAAGGTAAGCCAGGAATCAGTTCCCGGTACAAATTCTCCATAGAGTTTCAAGTCGATACCGGCAGCGTGACCGCTGGCTCTGTTTTCTCCGTAATAGACCACCTTGACATTGTTGACAGAGTAGGGAATCAGATTACCCAATGCCTTGTAGTAGGCTTCTGCCGTGAAACGATAGCGCTGGTTGTTGATGCGGAAACGGTAGTCATAGCCTGCTATGAAATGGATGCTTCGCGGACTCTTGATCTTTTCATTGAGTGTGGCATAAGTGATGCCGTTAACAGTAGATGTATCGCGCAATTCCTTGAAGAATGGCGCCTGATAGTAGAGTCCGGCTGCAAATCTCAATGTGGTGTTCTCGCTGTAGGCTGGGATAATACCGAGAGAAATACGTGGACTGAAGAGGGTCTCCTTGTTGAGGCTCCAATGGCTCATGCGCACACCATAGTTCAGCGTGAAATGGGTATGTCCTCCCGGACTCGTGAAACGATAGGTATCCTGCAGATAGGCTTCCGTGCGGTTGGCATCGAGGGTGTTTCTTGCCTTCATCGAGTATATCATGTAGAGGTCTTTTCCATTGTGAGGAACACTATAGCCAGCGCTGTCTCTCATCTCGTATTCTACAGAATTTTCAGAGATATGTTCCTTCTTATAGGTATATGCCACTTCGATGTCATGTTTTTTTGTCTTGTGTTTCAAGATGGCCTTGGCACTCAAGACGCGGGCGGTGAGATAGTTGCGTGCATGTTCGAAATAGGTTCCAACGCCCAGATTTTCAGAGGTTTCTGTCTGGTCAAGCCAGTATTGTCCCTGAATGTCGTATTTCTCCTGTTCCTTACTATAGAAGGCACTTCCCAGAATAGAAAAACTGGTCTTGTCGGTAATGTTGCGGGTGATGCCGAGCGTACCGAAGTAGGTGAGGAAACGGTCTTTCTCCTGTCCGTCAAAATAGACTCTGAAACTCTTTACGTCCTGCTGGGTTCCGAATGTTGTCTCTCGGTCGTGAGGAACAAAGTTGTAATGGTTGTCGGAGATATTTCCGATGAAATCTATCTTCCATCGCTTGTTGGGACTATAGCTCAGGTATGTCTGGTAGTCGAGGAAATTCGGCTTGTACTCGGCCTTTGTGTCGGTGGTTCCCAGCAGGTAACTGTTGGTCTTATAGCGTATGCTGTTGAGCCATGACAACTTCTTGGTTCCCAGTCCGAAGTAGGCATCTGCCCCCAGAAGACTGGCTGCTAAAGTGCCTTCTGTAACGGTCTTTTTGCTGCCTTTAGGTTGCAGTTTCTTATAGGTGATGTCGAGTGCCGAACTCATCTTGTCACCATATTTTGCAGCATATCCACCCGTAGAGAATCCGATTTTATCCACCATATAAGGATTGATGACTGATAGACCTTCCTGCTGACCGCTGCGCACGAGCAAAGGGCGATATACTTCCACATTATTTATATATACGGAATTTTCGTCGAAGGCACCACCGCGCACATTATATTGCGATGACAATTCATTGTGCGTACTTACGCCAGCTTGTTGCTGGATGAGACCTTCCACGCCATTTCCTGATGCCGACGGTGCGAGTTTGGCATCCTCTGCCTTCAGTTCTTCGGTTTGTCCGGTTTGTATTTTCTGTCCGGTTACCTGTACTTCTGCTAACGTATTGTCATCGGTAAACAAAACCACTTGTAGGGTTTGTTTACCTTTAGGATGACGGAGGATGCGTACCTTAGGTTTGTATCCTATCATAGTGAATTTAACTACCACGCTATCAGCTGATTGTAGGTGCATGTTAAATTCTCCCTTTAAGGAGGTAAATGCCACTTTCCCCTGCTTGAGCACGGAGACGGTGGCCAGTTCAACCGGGTTGTTGTCCTGGTCGGTTACCCTTCCTTGCAGCGTGAATCCCTGAGCCATCGCCTGTGTAGCAAAAGTGAATGCTAAGATGGCAAGATATATGATTTTCTGTTTCATTTCAAATTTGTTTCTTTATCATTAACTAACGTAAGAAACGTCAAATTATTATATGAAAGAGGGCGGGAAATGCAAAAACAGTATAAAACCATTAAAATACCAAACTTATGTGATATGATTTTTCTGTTTTTTTAGGACTTTTGCAACCAAAATATAAAATTTAGATTATATAAGATGAAGAAACAGACACAAGCCATCCATGTGGCTTATGAGCGCCGAGACGCTTATGATTCTTTGAGTGTGCCAGTATATAATACATTGGCATACGAGTTTGACAATGCGCAAATCATGTCGGATGCTTTTACAGACAAGATCAAGGCACCAGATTATTCTCGTGTAGAAAACCCTACGGTAACCAATCTGGAGCGTCGTGTGGCTGCACTTACGGGTGCCTCTCATGCCACAGCTTTCAATTCCGGTATGGCTGCCATCAGCAATACCATACTGGCACTGGCTTCTCAAGGTAAGCATATCGTCACCTCCAAGCATCTTTTTGGTAATACCTTCTCTTTGTTATTTGGTACTTTGCGCCGTTTTGGCGTAAAGACTCATCTGGTAGATCTCACAGATATAGAAAAGGTAAAAGAGGCGATAGATGATGATACCTGTTGCGTATTTCTGGAAATTATTACCAATCCTCAGTTGGAGGTGGCAGATCTGAGTGCTCTTGCTGAAGTGGCTCATGCCAAGAATATGCCACTTGTGGCAGACACAACGATTATTCCTTTCACCCAGTTTTCTGCCAAGAATCTTGGTGTAGATATTGAGGTAGTATCCAGTTCTAAATATGTAAGTGGTGGTGCAACCTCGTTGGGCGGTCTGGTGATAGATTATGGTACTGAATATAACAAGGACTTTGCCAAGCGTCTTTATGGGGAGATGCTATTCAATTTTGGAGCCTATATGACTCCACAGGTAGCCTATATGCAGACTATCGGTTTGGAGACACTTGATGCCCGCAATCATGTGCAGTCTTCTAATGCATTAGAATTGGCAAAGAAACTCCAGACTTTGCCGAAAATCAAGCGTGTCAACTATGTGGGTCTGGAGGATAATCCTTTCCATGAGTTGGCTGTCAAGCAGTTTGGAAAAACGGCTGGAGCTATGATCTGTATAGATTTGGAGAGCAAGAATGCCTGTTTCAATTTCATCAACAATCTGAAGTTGATTCATCGTGCCACCAACCTGTTTGACAACCGTTCGCTTGCCATTCATCCTGCCAGCACGATTTTCGGAGGTTTCCCTGAGAAGATGCGTGCAAATATGGATGTTTTGGATACGACAATCCGATTCAGAGTTGGCCTGGAGGATGTAGAGGATTTATTTGAGGATATCAAGCAGGCACTTGGTTAAATCTGCTCTCAGGATGGTTTTTGTTTAGTTTTTGACCTCACACTGAGTCCAGTTTTGTTTTATAACCTTCAGGCAATAGCTTGTACAAAAAAGAAAATTATGAAATACGATTTTGATAAGATCATAGACCGCTCTGGCAGTGGTGACCTCAAGCATGAGGCTTTGCTGCCACGTTGGGGAAGAAAGGATCTTCTTCCTCTCTGGGTGGCTGATATGGATTTTGAGACACCCGCCTTTATCACAGATGCCATCAAAGCCCGTCTGGAGCATTCTCTCTTCGGCTATACGGTAGAGCCAGAAGATTTTCTGCCATCTATCATGGATTGGGTGAGAGACCATCATCAGTGGGATGTCAAGCGGGAGTGGATCCGTTTTATTCCAGGAATCGTCAAGGGCATCGGCATGGTCATCAATGTGTTCACCAAGGAAGACGAGAAGGTTATAATCCAGCCGCCGGTTTATCATCCGTTCCGTCTGACCCCAGAGGGAAATGGCAGGGAAGTGGTGTTCAATCCGCTGAAAATGCGTGAAGATGGATATTATGAGATGGATTTCGGTCATTTGGAGAAGGTTTGCGATGAGAAGTGCAAGGTATTCATTCTCTGCAATCCTCATAATCCAGGTGGCATTACATGGGATCGAGAAACCTTGCAGCGTTTGGCTGACTTCTGTTATGAGCATCATCTGATTGTGATTTCAGATGAGATACATGCCGATATGGCCATCTTCGGACATAAGCATATTCCATTTGCATCAGTCTCTGATAAGGCGCGTGAAATCAGTATTACTTTCCAGGCACCCAGCAAGACCTTCAATATCGCAGGTATCGTGAGCAGTTATTCTATTATTCCTAATGAGGATATCCGCCGCAAATTCTATGGCTGGTTGAGTGCCAACGAGTTGGATGAGCCGACAATCTTTTCGCCAATAGCTACGATTGCTGCATTCCGTCATGGTGAGGAATATCGCCACCAGATGCTTGCATATATTGAGGAAAACATCCGTTTCGTAGAGGATTTCTGCCGGGAGCATATTCCGGGCATCCGTCCTTTGCGTCCTCAGGCTTCCTTCTTGGTTTGGCTCAACTGTAGGGATTTGCATCTCAACCATGAACAGTTGCTTGACCTCTTTATCGACATGGCTCACCTGGCACTGAATGATGGTGAGATGTTTGGTCCTGGTGGTGAGGGATTCATGCGCTTGAATGTGGCGAGTCCCCGCATGATTATCAGACAGGCTCTCGAACAATTGGCAGAGGCTGTTGGAAATCTATCATAGATAATGGGAATTCTATAAGACATAGAATATAACAAATCATGATCCCCCGTAGCTGATACGATATCGCATCAGTTGCGGGGGATTATGATTTTTGGCAATTTTGAACACATTGTGATATTTTATGAATAGTAAGATATAGTGGAAAAGTCGTAACTTTGCACCTGGCATTATGAACAGGCTTTATGCAATGGTTTATGATGTTGGTATCATGTATTGGTATCATGAATAAGATAAGAAATGTACGTCAGAAGAACTATATAAAATAGAAGAAGTACTACATTAAACCAAAAGCCGTTCAGTACATACCAAAAGAAATACAGCAAAAACCAGAAGAAATCAATAGAAAAAATGAAGAAAATATTTTTGTTTTGTATCGCGCTCGGTGCATTCTCTGCTATTCAAGCACAGGAGATGCTCACGCTGAGTCAGTGCTTGCAGATGGCTGTAGATAACAACCTTTCACTGCAGAAAAGCCGTAATGAGATAGCAAAGGGTAAGTATTCTATCAGTGAAAATCAGGCTAAGTTGCTCCCACAAATTAATGCGGTAGCCCAACTTAATGACAATTTTACTCCGCCCGTATCGGTTACAGACGGTTCTGCATACGGAAAGCTTTACAATGTGACTAAGACCTTGCAGTATAATGCTTCGGCAGGGCTTCAACTCCAGATGCCTCTCTATAATCAGATGGTATATACGGCCATTGATATTGCTAAGATAGCGGACCAGCTCAACAAACTCTCTTATGAAAAGGCACGTGAGGATCTCATCATGCAGACTGCTAAAATGTATTATATGGCACAGAATACCTCTGAACAGATACGTCTCGTGAACGACAATATCAAGCGACTGGAAGAACTTCGTGACATCACGCAGGCTTTCTACGACAACCAGATGAGTCTTGAGGTGGATCTGAAACGCGTGAACCTCAATATAGAAAATTTGATCGTACAGCGCGATAATGCTGCAGCCATGCTCGAACAGCAGTACACCATGCTCAAGTATGTTATCGATTATCCTGCTGATAAGAATATCAAGGTGACGGATGTGGATCCTAATCAGATAGAAACCGTAAAAGCGGATGGTCTGAATGTCAATCTCTACGAACTGCAACTTCTGCAGCAGAAAAAGGAACTGACCCAGAAACAGGTCAAACTGGCAAAGGATGGTTATCTGCCATCAGTCAGTCTGACTGGTAGTTTGATGTACTCAGCTTTTACCGATAAAATAGAGCATTGGATTCACTCGGGCGATTCTAATCACTGGTATGGTTCCAATGGTCTCGGCATTCAGTTGAGAGTGCCTGTATTCGACGGATTCGAAAAACGCTCGAAAATCAGAAAGGCTAAAGTGGAGGCGGAGAGTGCCAGAATTGGTTATGAGGATGCACTCAAGGGTATGCAGGCCAATTATGTGAATGCTGTAAGCGAGGTAAACAACAGTCAGCGCAACTATAAGAAACAGTTGGATAATTACGTGCTTGCACAGGAGGTCTATAATGTGACTGCCGACCAGTATAAGGAGGGCGTAACTTCCATGACTGCTGTGCTTCAGGATGAGATGCGTATGAGTGAGGCTATGAACAATTATCTGGATGCCTATTATCGCTATAAGGTGGCCAATCTGTCTCTGCTTAAACTCACAGGGCAGTTGGAACAGGTGAAGTAAGCTTGCTTGTGACGGTATCTGATTATGGTAATAAATAGACGGAGATTTAAAAAATAAGGAAATATTGAATAAATAGAAAACAACAAATAAAGATTATAAAGGAATAAAATATGGAACAGAACGAAAAAGAAACGATAGAAGTAAAGAATGAAGGAAATGTAGTATCTACTCCTCAGACAACTCAGAAATCACATGAGGAAACTGCCAAGAAACTGAAGAAGCAGAGAACTCGTCAGATTGTGGCCAGTCTCATCGGTATCGCAATTCTGGTTTTCGGACTTTGGAAAATCGTCTGTCTTTTTTTAGATTACAGTTCAAATGAAACGAGCAATGATGCTCAGATAGAACAGTATATCTCACCGGTAAATCTTCGTGCCTCCGGTTATATCGCAAAGATTTATTTCAAGGAGCATCAGGAGGTGCATAAGGGTGATACGCTTCTTGTACTTGACGACCGTGAGTATCGTATTCGTCTGATGGAGGCTGAGGCTGCCCTGAAGGATGCCAAGGCTGGAGCCAATGTAATAGATGCTACCCAGCAGACTACGGAGACTTCTGCTTCTGTTTATTCTGCTTCTATTGATGAAATCGAAGTACGTCTGGCTAAGCTTGCCAAGGACTGTGAGCGATATCGCAATCTGGTAGAAAAGAAGGCGGCTACTCCTATCCAATTGGAGCAGCTTGAGGTGGAATATGCCGCCACCAAGAAGAAATTGGAGTCTGTAAGAAAGCAACAGGCTGCTGCATACAAGGGAGTCAACGAGGTATCTACCCGCAAGCAGAATGTGGCTGCTGCTATCGAACGTGCTCAGGCTGCAGTGGAAATGGCTAAGTTGAATCTCTCTTACTGTGTGGTAGTGGCTCCATGTGACGGAAAGTTAGGACGACGCTCTATCGAGGAGGGACAGATGGTGAATGCTGGTACTACCATTACCTATATCTTACCTAATAGCCAGAAATGGGTGATTGCCAACTACAAGGAAACGCAGGTAGAGAACCTCTATGTAGGGCAGAAGGTACGCATGACGGTGGATGCTGTAAGCAATAAGGAGTTTGAGGGTATGGTAACAGCAATCTCTGGCGCTACGGGTTCTAAGTACTCACTCGTTCCGACAGATAATTCGGCAGGTAATTTTGTGAAAATCCAGCAGCGTGTGCCTGTCAGAATAGATTTCACCAATATCAGTAAGGAGGATAATGCCCGTCTTGCTGCAGGTATGATGGTGGTAGTGAAGGCTGAAAGGAAATAAGTAACATGAAAGAAAATGTTGGAAGAAATCAAGTAACATGTTAGAAGAATATAAGAATTATCCTTTTTATGACTGGGTGCCGAAACCTCTTGGCATCATCTTCATGATCATCCTCTTCGTGCCGATGATAACGATGAGCGGTGTCTATTCTGCTAATAGCGGCGAGATGATGAGCGGATTGGGCATTCAGTCGGAATATATCGCTTTTGCCGGTTTCTGCACATCCATAGGAATGGCGGCTTTCTCTCCTTTCTTCTATGAATTGGTGTGCATCCGAAGAGAGAAGATGATGTGTATCGTGGGGTTCTCCATTCTATTTGTACTCAGTTTTGTCTGTGCTCAGACCGACTCTTTGTTTATTCTCGGACTATGTAGCTTGCTGATGGGTTTTGTGCGCCAAACCCTGTTGATGGCGCATCTCTTCGTGCTTATCAAGTATGCTTTCGGCATAGAGGCAACCAGAAATATCACTCCGGGATGCGAACCTACTACGGAAGAAGCCTGGGATGCTGTTGACAGCGAAAAGATGGTGTCGCAGCCTGTTATCTATCTCTTCTTTATGATTATTGGTCAGCTCGGTACCTGGCTTACTGCATGGTTGGCATACGCTTATGAATGGAAGTATGTGTATCACTTCATGATGGCATTCATGTTGGCGGGCATCATCATTGTCTTCTTCACCATGCCTTATCATAAGTATCCGATGCCGAAGTTTCCCATTACGATGTCTAAGTTTGGCAATGTGACTGTGTTCAGTATCATGCTCTGTTCCTTTGTCTATGTCATGGTATTTGGCAAGACCTTAGACTGGTTTGATGATGAGTCAATCCGTTTCTCTACGATGATCTGCATCATCTTTACGGGCTTGTTTGTCTATCTGGAGTTAACCCGCCGTTCTCCTTATTTTATGATGGAGGTATTCAAGTTGAGAGTCATCAATTATGGCATCATGCTTTTCTTCCTCCTGATGGTGTGCAATTCCAGTGCGATGTTTGTCAATGTCTTCACCAATGTCGGTATGAAGATTGACAATTGGCAGAATGCCACCTTGGGCAACTGGGTGATGGTGGGATATACTGTGGGCCTGATCTTTGCCGTAATAGCCAGGGCGAAGAGAGTACACCTCAAGTGGATGTACTCGTTGGGCTTTCTTTTCATAGGAGCCTATGCCCTGTATATGTATTTCGAAGTACAGAATGATGGTATGTATGAACGCATGAAGTGGCCTATCATCATCCGTTCTACGGGAATGATGCTGCTTTATTCACTCATCTCCACGATAGCCAACCAGCGTATGCCTTACCGGTTTATGTCCACTTGGGTCTGCATCATGCTTACCGTGCGTATGGTCATTGCTCCAAGTATCGGTTCGGCTCTCTACACCAACGTACTTCAGCATCGCCAGCAGTATTATGTAACCCGGTTTGCACAGGACTTCGATCGTACGAGCATTCAGACTGCCAATACTTATGATCAGACGGTACGTGGTATGAAATTTCAGGGAAAAAGTGATGCTGAAGCTCAGGAAATGGCGGCCATGTCGGTTAAGGGAAAAGTACAAGTGCAGGCTACGCTTATCACCATCAAGGAAATGGCTGGATGGACTTTCTATGGTTGTCTGGCTTGTGCCCTGCTAATGCTCGTTATCCCATGGCGTAAGCGTAATCTGAAAGAATTGACTCGGGAATATCTGCTGAAGAATGTGGATGTGCATTCGCTCGGAAGAAGATAGAATTGTGCTAAAATTTCATAAATTAGCAAGATATTCTGCGAAGTGAAATGATATTTTGTTATCTTTGTCGTTTTAGAAACATGGGAATCAACATCGGCTCCCATGCCGTTAACGAAGAAATCATCATGGAGATAACAGATAATATCATCATCAGTGAAGCCAATGAGTTTCCTCATTCTCTGATGCAACCTTTTTGTTCTGACTTTGTCGGAATCATTATTTGTCAACAAGGGATGTTCCGTTTCTGTGTAGATGGAACATCCTTTGTCGCATCTGCCGGAGAGACCGTTTTTCTCTCCAAAAGTCTTATGTTTCAAGTTTTGGAAACTTCTCAGAACCTATGCTTTACTTTGCTTTTTTATCGTGTAGAACAGATACGCCACATGTTAGGAAATACCATTGTTGCCATGCGGCTTTATTCTACTATTTATCCCCAGTCGTGTGTCGTCATGCATACGGAATATGAAGGAATGCTGAATGATTATATTCGGATGCTCCACACATTGGAATGCCAGACGCTGCGAGATGCTTATAGTTGTCATGAGCAAAACCTGCTTCTCATGGCTGTCACCTACAGGCTCTGCAGTATCTTCTCTGCATCTTTCAAACCCGTAGGAAAGGAGATGGACCGCAAAATTGAAATATTCGAAACTTTAGTGAAGTTGATAGAACAGAATTTCATGCATGAACGCAGTGTGGCTTTCTATGCAGACAAACTCTGCATAACTTCGAAATATCTCACAGTAATGGTGAAATCTCTGTGTGGAAAGACCGTGCAGCAGCTTATCTTCAAGGCAATTATCCGTCGTAGTATCTACTTGATGAAGAATACCAATAAGACCATATTGCAGATAGCTACAGAATTGAGTTTTCCAAACGCTTCTGCCTTTGGTACGTTTTTCAAAAAACATACGGGACTTTCTCCTATGAATTACCGTCATGCAATGGAATTGTAGGGGAGAGGAAAATGGAATTGTAGTGGGAACAAATAAATCGTAGTAAGAACAAGAAAGTAAAGTGGGAGAGAATATAGACTTTTAATGAGATAGAATTAGAGGGCATATCAAAGCCGCAGTGACTTTTGATATGCCCTCTTGTATTTGATTATCTATTAGGCAGTAAACAACTTGGCGAAAGCTTCAGCTGTCTTGCCTGTATATACTACCATCTCTGTGACTGGTTTGTAACCGAAATCCTGGAATGAAAGGAGTTGGGTGGCAACAAACTGATGATCATCCGAGAGGCAAGCCTCCAACTTTACATTGCCCATGCTGATGGCAGATACTGGAAACTTATTGATAGCAGTTTCCACATCGTTAGGAGCTGCAGAAAGGATGTTGCCCAACTTCTTTCCATCCTCTGCGGAGTATTCTTTCTCCTTTATCTTAATCACACTGTTGGTTGGTTTGTAAATGAGTTTGCAGCTCAAACCTAAGAAACCTTTCTTTACTTCTATATCATTGAGTGCCATAACATAGGCACCCATCTCTAAATGATTAATCTTTGCCATATTTTTTAATTACTTATTCTTTTCTTGTTTATAAATGTCGAACCATCTCTTTAGGTTCGAATTGTCTTGATATGTCCAAACAGTCTTTGTATGTTCGAACATACTTATATATATAGAACTGTTTTTATAAAATATAAGGGTGGGTGTGACCTGCCTTATCGTATGCTGATAGCATGCGGTAAAACAGAATGAGATATAAAAAGAGAAGAATAAGTACTAACAACGTAGATGTCGCAGGCAAATGACGTAATATTTGCTGGCGACATCAAAGTGGATAGGGGCAGTTTCCATACGGAAAGACTCCATGCCACTTATATTTGCAGTTAGAAGTGAAGATAAAAACTTGATTTTATTAAAAAGCAATCTACTTGCAGATGGATTACTCTGGATATTGCCATTTGGCAATAATCGCTGTGGACGATTGCTGCATACGCGATAGGCGATTGTAGAAGCATCTTCCAACTGTGCATCTTGCTTGTTTTGCTTGTGTTCTATCTGAGTAAGTCGGTCCTCGGAATGGCTTTCCTTGTTGAACAGTTCCTTTGAATCTTGATTCTCGGAATGTTGGCCTGCAATAAATTGATTCTCGGAAAAACTACTCTCGGAAAGAAATAATTCTGATGACTCTGCAAAGGGAAGACTCAAAGTTTCTGGGACGGATGATGCCTTACCATAGTTTGTGAAAACCATGGACATCAGGAAGATGATGTATAATGCCAACTGTCTCATAACTTTATCTATTGATCGACTTTGTTTTATCTATGATTGATTCATCTATAGATTTGATTTCATGGATTTTTCCATGCGGTTTGGTGACAAAGTTACGAATTTTCTCTGAAATCTGCAAATCTTTAGCAGATGTTTTAGTTTCTTTATTATTTTTGTGTCATAAAAGAGGGGGCTTCGGTGTCTCTATTTGAGTACCAGAAGCCCCCTCGCTTTACCGTTATAAGAATCTACATTATTTACCTGACAATTGCTTTGCCATGTTCTCTGCAGCTCTTCTTCCGTCGCCCATAGCGAGAATCACAGTAGCACCACCTCTTACGATGTCGCCACCGGCATAGATCTCTGGTTGTGAACTCTGCATCTGCTCGTTTACTGCAATAGTGTTCTTTCTGCCAAGTTTCAGTCCCTCAATACTCTGAGGAACGAGTGGATTAGGGCTAACACCTACTGCCACAATCACCTGGTCGCACTCTATTGTAATGGTCTCTCCTGTAGCTTCAGGACGGCGACGGCCGCTGGCATCAGGTTCGCCCAACTGCATCACGTCGAGTACAACAGCCTTTACAGCTCCCTTCTCGTCAGCCTCATATTCCTTAGGGTTGTGGAGTGTCAGGAAGGTAATGCCTTCTTCCTTGGCATGCTTTACTTCTTCCAGTCGGGCTGGCATTTCTGCTTCTGAGCGGCGATAGACCAGAGTGACATCTGCACCCAAGCGCTTCGCAGTACGGCAACTGTCCATAGCTGTATTTCCACCACCTACAACTACAACCTTCTTGCCTAAATTGATAGGGGTGTCGCTATGAGGGTTGGCTGCATCCATCAGGTTTACTCGAGTAAGGTACTCATTGGATGACATGATGTTCAATGCATTCTCGCCAGGAATATTCATGAAGTTAGGAAGGCCAGCACCAGAACCCACGAAGATGCCCTTGAAACCCTGTTCGTTCAGTTCCTTTACGGAAATTGTCTTACCAACAATGCAGTCGGCAATGAATTTTACACCCATTTTCTGAAGATTCTCAATTTCTACATCCACGATGGCATTAGGCAGACGGAACTCAGGAATACCATATTTCAATACTCCGCCAATCTCGTGAAGTGCCTCGAATACAGTTACGTCGAATCCCTTCTTGGCCATATCGCCTGCGAAACTCAAACCGGAAGGACCTGAACCTACTACTGCTACCTTTATACCATTGGCTGGTTCCAGTTCTGGAACGGAAATGTTTCCGCTCTGGCGCTCGTAGTCAGCTGCAAATCGCTCAAGATATCCGATTGCCACTGCAGGTTCGTTCATCTTGAGGTGGATACATTTGCTCTCGCATTGTTTCTCCTGTGGACATACACGACCGCAAACGGCAGGCAGGGCAGAGGTATTTTTCAAAACCTTAGCTGCTGCTAAGAACTGGCCGCGCTCGATATTCTTGATGAAAGATGGTATATTGATGCTTACAGGACAACCCTCCATACAGGTTGGCTTTGGACAGTCCAGACATCGCTTGGCTTCTGTCAATGCCATCTCCTTGGTCAAACCGATATTGACCTCTTCTGTACGTGTGGTGGCACGGTATACTGGATCCAACTCAGGCATCTTAACACGCTCTATAGCAGTGCGCTCTTTTGCTTTCATCGAAGAGCGTAACTGCTTGCGCCACTCAGAGTTGCGGTCGGTAAGCTCAGCGATACTTTCAGTAGTAGGCTCTACGTCCATCATTACATCTGTCGTCTCCTTATTCTTGTTTGTTTCTACTGTTGCAAGGTGCTCTTCGAAATGCTCCATCTCTTCACGCTCTGCATCCTTGAAGGTACCCATGCGCTTGAACATCTCATCCCAGTCAACCAATGCTCCGTCAAACTCAGGACCGTCGATGCAGACAAACTTGGTCTTGCCGCCAATGGTCAATCGGCAGGCACCGCACATACCAGTACCATCCACCATAATCGTATTGAGGGATACATCTGTAGGGAGATTATATTTCTGAGTCAGGAGACAGCAGAATTTCATCATGATAGGAGGGCCGATGGCAAATACCTTGTCGATATGCTCCTGATTGATGAGCTTTTCGATACCGACTGTTACAACACCTTTCTCGCCGTAACTTCCGTCATCGGTCATGATAATCAGTTCATCGCTGGAAGCGCGAACTTCGTCTTCCATAATTACCAATTCCTTGTTGCGACCAGCAATCACAGAGAGAACACGGTTGCCTGCATCTTTGAGGGCACGCATGATAGGGAGCATAGGAGCTACACCTACACCACCGCCCGCACAGATCACTGTACCATAGTTCTCGATATGGGTTGGGTTGCCAAGAGGACCCACAACATCATGAATTTCATCTCCTTCGTTGAGACTACAGAGCTTGGTAGATGATAATCCTACCTTCTGCACAACCAGGGTGATGGTGCCTTTTTCTATGTCTGCATCAGCGATGGTCAGAGGCATACGCTCACTGTTGGCATCTACACGGATGATGACAAAGTTACCTGCCTTGCGGCTTTTAGCTATCAAAGGTGCTTCTACGTCGAAACGATATACCTTCTCTGAATATTGTATTTTTTTGATAATCTTGTTCATGGGGTTATTTTTGGTTATTATGTTTACTCTATAAGGTTGTTTTTGTATAATTTGGTTCCGTGATAAAAAGCAAAAGGATAACGTCGGCTGTAGAAATGCAGCCGATGTTATCCTCGTACTTAATATTGTTGGCCAGTGAATCCCAGCCAGATATTTGAATTAATCGATGTTCATAATTTGATTAATCGAAGTTCTTATCATCCAACATCTCGAAACCGCAGTAAGGTACCAATACCTTTGGTACACGGATACCCTCTGGTGTCTGGTTGTTCTCCAGGATGGTTGCTACGATACGTGGCAAGGCGAGAGCAGAACCGTTCAATGTGTGGCAAAGCTCAATCTTCTTGTCCTCTGCATGGCGGTAGCGGCAGTGGAGGCGGTTAGCCTGATAGCTCTCGAAGTTGGATACTGATGAAACCTCCAACCAGCGCCCCTGTGCTGCACTCCATGTCTCGAAGTCGTAGCATATAGAAGAGGTGAAACTCATATCACCACCGCAGAGACGGAGGATATGGTATGGCAACTCCAACTTCTTCAAAAGACCCTCTACGTGGTCGAGCATCTCGTTCAAGCTCTCGTAAGAGTGACCTGGTTTGTCGATACGTACAATTTCTACCTTGTCAAACTGGTGCAAGCGGTTCAAACCACGCACGTCCTTACCATAGCTACCTGCCTCACGACGGAAGCAAGCAGAGTAAGCACAACGCTTGATAGGGAGATCCTTCTCGTCGAGGATAACATCGCGGAAGATGTTGGTTACAGGAACCTCGGCAGTTGGGATGAGGAAGAGGTTATCAAGATTAGCATGATACATCTGACCCTCTTTGTCTGGCAACTGACCTGTGCCGCGACCAGAATCCTCATTTACTACATAAGGAGGCTGAATCTCGAGGTATCCACTCTTGCGAGCTTCATCCAGGAAGAAAGCCTCAAGCGCACGCTGGAAACGGGCCATCTTGCCGATATATACAGGGAAGCCAGCACCAGTAATCTTCACACCGAGGTCGAAGTCAACGAGGTTGTACTTCTTCAGGAGATCCCAGTGGCAGAGAGCATCTGGACCGAGGTTAGGCTTTTCGCCGCCTTCTTTGACAACCACGTTGTCTGCTGCATCCTTACCCTCAGGTACCTGTTCGCAAGGAATGTTAGGGATTTCGAGCAACTGGTTGGTCATATCATTCTGAGCCTTCTCCATAATCTCTTCAAGTGCCTTGGCGTCAGCCTTGAGCATTGCTACCTGAGCCTTTGCGGATTCAGCTTCTTCTTTCTTGCCTTCTTTCATCAAAGCACCGATCTGCTTTGCAAACTGGTTGGCTTGCTGCTTGTTGTTGTCAAGCTTCTGCTGAGCCTCACGACGGATTTTGTCGTACTCCAATACTTTCTCTACGGCCTCACGAGCATTAGGAAAATGCTTTTTTTCAAGACCTTTGACTACACGTTCAGTCTCTTCACTGATAAGTTTAAGTGTAAGCATAAGATATATATTTTTATTTAAAATTACTAATCATGGTAAACGTTATTTGCTAACTGAAGGCAAAATTACAAAAAATATTTCTTTTAGCGCAATAAAATAGGTAGAAAATGTTGTTTGAGGGACAAAAATAAGTACAAATGGGCTTATTGTGTAGAAACGAAGAAAGCCTACATCGTCTGATGCAGGCTTCTATGTTGTTTGTTTGGAATAAGTTTTTCTAAAACTTTAAAATTTAAGCGTCAGCTTTCTTGGTCTTCTCAGCATAAACCTCAGGAGAGAGAACAGAAACTGTACTCTTATCCTTGCGGCCCTTGTGGAAGTAAACGATACCATCTGCCAATGCATACAATGTATCATCTTTACCCTGAGCTACATTCTCACCTGGGAAATGCTTGTTACCACGCTGGCGAACGATGATGTTACCAGCGATGATGTTCTGACCACCCCAGATTTTAACGCCTAATCTTTGTGAAGCTGATTCACGGCCGTTCTTAGAACTACCAACACCTTTCTTATGTGCCATTTTCTAATTCCTCCTAATTTTAAGCGATTACAGATTTGATTGATACTTCAGTGAACTGAGCACGATGACCGTTCTTCTTGCGATAGTCCTTGCGGCGCTTCATCTTGAAGACGATTACCTTGTCACCCTTTACGAGTGGGTTCACAACTTCTACTACTACTTTTGCACCCTCTACAGTTGGGGCACCGACAGTGATTGCGCCGTCTTTGTCAACGAGCAAAACTTTGTCGAACTCAACAGTCTTACCTGCTTCTACATCCTTGATGTGATGTACGAAGAGCTTCTTGCCCTCCTCAGCCTTGAACTGCTGACCGTTAATTTCTACAATTGCGTACATTAATTTAATATATAAACGGGTTTTTCCGCGAGGCGTCCTGCAACGTGCCGGCACTTATTTGAGCCCCAACGAACTTAACTTTTCTGTAATATTTGCCCATACATGAGCATTCGGAGTGCAAAATTACTACTTTTTTCTGTTATAGCCATGTTTCCTGTGGAAAAATATCGAAGTTTTATAAAGTTTTAACGGAATTGGTGGGGAAGAGACGCTTCTTGACTCAAAAACGTTGTTCTCTTTGACTTCTTTTACTATGTAGGTTTTCTTCTATGGTTATGTTATGATGGTAACTACTTATACCCATATGTAGAGGTGCTGAGTAGTTACTTATGATGTTTGCTTTGTTAATGCTGGTTAATTTCTTTTCGAAAATGCAAGGAATTTAAAGGAATGTTGTTTTAAAGTCGGTTGCCTTCTCGAAGAAAGTGTCATGATGGCTCTTTTGATGGAGAGAGCTGTTGGTGCTTAGGAGGGTAGTGGGGTGTCTAACATCTTTGTTGTTTGGCATCTGCTATAGTAATTTATATCGTATAATGACAAAATTAGATAGATTATGAAAAAAAATGTAATGACTATCGCCACAATGGCTTTGGCGATGACAATGGTTTCTTGTGGCTCTTGTAAGAAAGTTCAAGGTGAAGTGAAAGGAACGGAGAGTATGGAAGCTACTAAAAGTGAGGAAGCTATGGATGAGGAATATCTTATCTTGTCGGATGAACAGCGTAGTATTGTAGATAAGAACAATGGCTTCGCCCTCAATCTCTTCCATGAAATTTCAGGTTTTGATTCTAAGGTGGTTTCCCCGATGAGTATTTCTTATCTGATGGGTATGTTGGCAAACGGAGCTGATGGACAGACTCGTGAGGAAATTTTGAAGACTATCGGTTGTGAGGGTGTTTCTGTGGAAGATTTGAATGCTCTTTATAAAATGATGCTTCAGAAGGCAAATAGTCTGGATAAGCAGACAACTGTGAATATCGCCAATTATATTGCACTCAACAAACAGTATCAGCTCAAGAAAACATTCGCTGGAATTATGAAGAATGATTATCAGGCTGGTGTAGAGAATCTTGATTTCGCTTCTTCTGCTTCTGTTAAGCATATCAATCAGTGGTGTAGCAAACAGACCAATGGTATGATTCCAAGCATTATCAGTCAGTTGGATGCCAATGCGGTTTCTTGTATCATGAATGCTATCTATTTTAAGGGAACATGGACAGATAAGTTTGATAAGAAGAATACGAAGTTGGAGGCATTTCAGGGATATACCCGTGATATCAAGAAGGCTCAGATGATGCATCGCCAGGCAAAATATCAGTATGCTGATGGTGCTGGGTATTCTGCAGTTCGCATTCCTTATGGCAATCGTTCATACGAGATGGTTGTGTTGCTTCCTAATCAGGATAGTTCTATCGACGAGATGATGAAAAAGGTGGATGTAAAGTCGCTGGCTGAACTGCGTGATAAGATGGACGAATGTATGGTTGACTTGAAGTTGCCTCGATTCTCTACTGAGTTAAGTCTGCCTTTGAATGGTATCATCAGCAAGTTGGGTGCACCTTCGATGTTTGGAGGAAATGCCAACTTCTCAAATTTTGCAACTGGCAGTCTGTCTATTTCCAAGATGCTGCAGAAGGCGAAGATAGAGGTGAGTGAGGAAGGTACCAAGGCAGCGGCAGTAACTGCTGCTATTATGACGATGAGTCTTCAGCATCCTGATGAACCACGTCGAGTTGACTTCCATGCCGACCGTCCTTTTGTGTATATGATTACCGAGGCGAATACTGGTGCAATATTATTTATGGGACAATTTACGGGATCGGAACTTTAATTCCAAAGATGAATTTCTCAGAACATATATCATCCTGTGTATATGTATTTCTCAAAATATATTTAAACCAATATGAGTTTCTCGCTATGTGTAAACCCGATATAGCTCTCTCCCTATATATATAATAAGGTGTAAAAATGCGAGTGGGAGAGAAAAAGGTGAAAAAATGAAGAAAAATGCATTTTTCTTGAAAATTCTTTCCGAAAAATTTGGTAGAACCGAAAAAATGTATTACCTTTGCACTCGCATTTGAGAAACAATGTTTGTTGATTCAGAAATGAGTCCAATTAGGAAGGTTGGGTGAGTGGCTGAAACCACCAGTTTGCTAAACTGACGTGCGGGTTACCGTACCGGGGGTTCGAATCCCCCACCTTCCGCAAACATGTTTCAAGAGTGTACCGTTGGTCGATTCATCTAATGGTTAGGATACAAGATTCTCAATCTTGGCATAGGGGTTCGATTCCCCTATCGACTACGACGGAATGACATATAGAAGCCGGCGAGTAACCGACTTTTTTTTATGGTCGATTCATCTAATGGTTAGGATACAAGATTCTCAATCTTGGCATAGGGGTTCGATTCCCCTATCGACTACAATGAAGTCTTCATCTTTTTGGATGAAGACTTTTTTTGTTTCTATTTCTTTGGCTATTTCCTATTTTTGTTTTATCTTTGCAGAATGAAACAAATGAGAGTCTATAACAAGTTGAGAGGTATTGCGTTGCTGGCGGCCTTCGCTTTATCGTGTGGAGTAGGGGTGGCTCAGCGTTCAGAGATACATAGTTCGCGTGTGACTACCTTGCAAGTGGTTGGGGGTGACAATTGGCTGTCAATGCCTGTGGTGACGCTCGGCGGGCAAACTGTACAGATTTCTTTTGATGATCTTACGCATGATTATCATCGTTATTGTTATACAATCGTGCATTGTGATGCGGACTGGAATGAGTCTGCAGGATTGTTTGCGAGTGATTATCTTGCGGGATTCAATGGTGAACTGACTATTGATGACTTTGAAGAGTCGCTCAATACCAATCAGCTTTATACTCATTATCAACTCCGTATTCCTAATGAGAACTGCCGTATCACCATGGGTGGCAACTATAAGTTGATGGTTTATGATGAGAATCGTGAGCATGAGCCGATATTGACTGCTTGTTTTATGGTAGTTGATCCGCAGGTGAATGTGGCAGTTGGTTATCGTTCGAATACTGATATTGATGTCAATAAGAGTCATCAGCAGGTGAGTGTTCGTGTAGATTATGGCAATTTGCGAATTACGGATTCCCAGCGTCAGCTCCGTATGGTGGTGTTGCAGAATGGAAGATGGGATAATGCGGTGTATGATCCTAAGCCGGACTATATTAGTGCTGATGGCTTGCAGTGGACGCATTGTCGTGATTTGATTTTTCCGGCAGGCAATGTCTATCGGAAGTTTGAGATGCTTGATATGAATCATACAACGATGGGACTGGATGAGATGAAGTGGGATGGCAATGAGTTTCATGCTTTTGTGCAACCAGATTTGCCCCGTCCGAGCTATGTGTATGATGAAGCGCCACAGGGGTCGTTTTTTATTCGCAACAGTGAGAATATAGATAATGATTTTATTTCAGATTACGCCTGGGTGCATTTTTTTCTGAAGGCTCCTCGTCAGATGGGCGATGTTTATCTGAATGGTGACTGGACGCATGATCAGTTTCTCCCAGCTTATCGGATGGAATACGATGAGAAGACGCAATCCTACGAAGGAAAGGTGCTGATGAAGCAAGGTTATTACAGTTATCAGTATCTGGTACTTAAGGATAATGGTGCTACGCAGCCTGTTACGTCGGAGGGTTCGTACTTTCAGACTCAGAATAAGTATCAGGTCTTGGTGTATTATCGTGGAACGGGCGATAGGACTGATAGGCTTGTTGGTTTCAAGGAAGTGAAGTGAGGTCTGTTGAATTCATGGAAGTGAGGCCTCTTGGTTTCGGAGAAATGAAGCCTATGGATTTTTTTAGTTGATAAAAGTAATGAAACGTATTTTTTTTCAAATATCATTGTTGTTGACTATGGTTATGTCGCTTCAGGCGCAAAATACCATATTAGATAGCTCTGTGCATAGAGCCACGTCTGGTAGTTCTTTGCAGAGTATGATTTTTAATAATCATCCCCCAAAGCATGAGGTGCGTGCTGTGTGGCTGACCACGATAGGTGGTATCGACTGGCCTCATTCCTATGCACAGTCTGCTTATTCTGCAGAAAAGCAGAAGCAAGAATTGATAGCGATTCTGAATCGCTTGCAGAAAGCGCACATTAATACAGTGCTTATCCAGACCAGGGTGCGCGGTACGATGATTTATCCTTCGGCGTATGAGCCTTGGGACGGTTGTTTGTCTGGCTTTCCTGGAAAGAGTCCGGGGTATGATGCGTTGAAGTTTGCGATAAAAGAGTGTCATAAGCGGGGTATGGAATGTCATGCTTGGGTGGTTACAATTCCTGTAGGCAAGTGGAATGCCTTAGGGTGCAAGCAGCTTCGCAGTCGGTTTCCGGGGTTAATCAGGAAAATCGGACCAGATGGATATATGAATCCGGAAGACAATCGGACTGCTGATTATCTTGCAAAAATTTGTGGTGAGATAACCCGTAATTATGATGTGGATGGTATTCATCTCGATTATATCCGGTATCCGGAGAGTTGGAATATCAGGGTGAGTCGTGAGAATGGGCGAAAGTTTATTACCCGTATCGTTGAGTCGATACACCGTAGTGTGAAGCGTGAGAAGCCTTGGGTGAAGATGAGCTGTTCTCCTATCGGTAAGTTTGATGACCTCGGTCGTTATTGGAGTCATGGGTGGAACGCCTATACCAAAGTCTGTCAGGATGCGCAGGGTTGGCTCAAGTCGGGCTTGATGGATGAACTTTATCCGATGATGTACTTTCGCAACGAACAGTTCTTTCCGTTTGCTATCGACTGGGCAGAACAGAGCCATGGCAAGATTGTGGTGCCTGGTTTGGGAATTTACTTTCTGGATCCTAAGGAAGGTAAGTGGAAAATAGGGGACATTACTTCCGAGATGTATCATTTGCGCAATATCGGACTGGGACATGCTTTTTTCCGTAACAAGTTCTTGCTTGACAACCGACAGGGTATCTATGATTTCACATCCAAGGAATTTAATCTCTATCCTTCTTTGGTGCCGGCAATGACATGGGAGAGCAAACGTATTCCTATTTCGCCATCTTGTTTGAAAACACAGCAGGTGGGAGGAAAAGTAGTGCTTACCTGGAATAATACTGCGCAATATGAGGACGGAACTGCTGTTTCTACACCTTATATATATAATAATGTATATGCAAGTAGAACTTATCCGGTTGATACGGAAGATGCAAGCAACCTGATTTCGGCAAGAATGATGGGCAATCGGATAACACTCGACCTTTCGGGAGATGAAAATCCGCTCTTTTTTGCTGTTACGGCAATGGACGGATATGGAAATGAAAGCCGTCCGGTGCAAAATATTGCCAAAGTTGAGGACCTTCTGTTGGGGCGGCAGGGGAAAGCTAAAAAGCTAAAATGCAGCGAAGGAAGGCTTTTCTTACCAGAAAGTGCGAAAAATGCAGATGCTACCTGTTTTTTTGTGGAATCCTTGTTGGGACAGCCTTTAAAGGTGCTTCGGAGTGCTGGTAACTCTCTGAATATAAGTAGTTTAAGTGAAGGTGTATATGTCCTGAAAAGCCTGAATAAAAAGGGTGTTTCGCATACCTTAGGAACCTTCTATATCAGAAAAAACAAAAAAAGTTAGAAAAAAGTTGCGAAAAAAATTGGTGGTTTCAAAAAAATGTAGTACCTTTGCACTCGCAATTCAGAAATGAGGCTTTAAGAAGCACCCTTAGCTCAGTTGGTAGAGCAACTGACTCTTAATCAGTGGGTCTAGGGTT